>OJDR01000018.1_pt1 | contig 75536 bp, 73 predicted proteins | sample 1593081 | NCBI WGS metagenome assembly OJDR01 (sample SAMN05416873, study PRJEB24817) | seawater metagenome | isolation source: Sea water | place: Canada:Atlantic | collected 2013-11
GTGCGTATGGCAACCGGTGCGAAACAAATGACATTAGTTAACTTTATACTAAAAGATGCATTGTGGATGCTAATAATAGGCTTAGGGTTAGGCTTTATTGCTGCGGTAGTCGGTTATCAACAATTAGTCCAGCATCTCGACATTTTACCTCGCTTTAACTGGTTAGCAATGTCATTACTCGACGTAAGCTTGGTCATGATAGTGATGCTATCCGTTATTTTGCCCGCTTGGCGCGTTATTAGCGCAGATCCAATGCAGGCGCTACGTGCTGATTAAACTTAAAAACAGTCAATAATCAACACGATATCTAAAGCATTTAGATGTATAACTGAGGGTAAATTTATTTTACTATAACTAGCTAGAAGGTGATCTATTGATCACCTTCTGTTTTTTGTTAACCGTTAAAATTACGGAGATTGGCTTGAATCAACCTAAAGCAACCCTATTGATCGCTGATGATGATGAAGATATTCGCTTAGCGCTCGAGTTATTACTGACCAGTGAAAATTATCAGATAATCGAAGCTGCCAGTGCTAAAGATGTCATTATTAAGGCCTCTCGCCACCAACCTGATCTCATTTTATTAGACATGAACTTCAGCCGCGACACCACCAGCGGCCAAGAAGGCCTTGATATACTTTCTCAGCTTAAGTCGCATAATATTCCGGTTATTCTTATGACAGCTTGGGGCTCTATTGAGTTAGCCGTTAAGGGCTTAAAACAAGGCGCCAGTGACTTTATTGAAAAACCATGGAATAAAATAAAACTACTCAATAGCATTGAGCAACAACTGAGTTTTTCTCGTATCAAGGAAGAACATCAAGGCTATCGGCAATTACTTGCTGAAGCTGAGAGCAAAGCGTGGATTTGTCACTCCAATAGCATGCTAGCTATCGAGCAATTGGTTAAACAAATTGCGCCTACCGACGCCAATGTCCTTATTTTAGGCGAAAATGGCACAGGAAAATCACTACTCGCCGAACGCATCCATCAATTATCAAGCCGTCAATCATCACCTTTTATTTCTTTGAATATGGCAGCGATTCCAGAAACTTTATTTGAAAGCGAGTTATTTGGTCACCAAAAAGGCGCCTTTACTGACGCTAAGCAAAATCGTGTCGGCCGCTTCCAATTGGCAGATCGAGGCAGTTTGTTTTTTGATGAAATAGGCTCTTTGCCATTATCATTACAACCTAAACTGTTGCGCGTGCTAGAAACTGGACAATATGAAATATTGGGCTCTAGTCATACTCAAAAAACTGACGTTAGACTGATCAGCGCCACCAATGCCGATTTAAGTCAACTGGTGGCAGAAAAAGCCTTTCGACAAGACTTACTCTATCGCTTAAATACCTTAGTGATCACCATACCACCTCTGCGCGAGCGCATAGAAGACATAGCACCATTAGCCATAAATTTTATCCAACAATTTAGCACTAAGTATCACAAGAGCACTTTAACCCTTAGTCAAGATGCCATTGAAAAACTCAAACAGCATAGTTGGCCGGGCAATATTCGAGAATTAAGCCATACCATTGAACGCGCAGTATTGTTGGCAATGAATAATGAAATAACCGCCGCACAATTACTGTTAGATAGTGCCGATGTGAGCTCAACAACGATTGCACTACAGCCTCTTGAGCAGGCAGAAAAACAGCTTATCGAAAAAGCAATGGCGGTGACATCGGGCCAAGTACTTGAAGCAGCAAAACTCTTAGATATTTCGCGTAATGCGCTTTATCGCAGATTAGAGAAGTTTGGTATTAAACATGAGTCATGAAAAATGGCTAATTGCTGGCTTATCACTCACCGCGGTTATTATGCTCTTATTAACAGCGGCTCTGACCTGGAGTTTAGGCTGGAGTCATTTAGCCATTGTTACGCTACTATTTTTCTTATGCTACCCATTGGCTTGGATCGCGAGAGCTACTTATCGATTTTGGTGTTTAAATATTATGCAGCTCACCACTTTTACCCAAGTATTAAGAGAAGGTGAGAAAAACCTACGCTTTAAAAAACAACATAAGAACAACTTATTACTAGAGTTACAAAAAGAGATCAGTCAACTTGCTCAGCGAAATGCGAATAAAAACGAACAAAATCAGACGTTAGAAACCTTACTGAGCCATATTTTAGACGCTTGGTCAGTACCTGTGTGCTTATTTGATCATCAGCTGCGGTTAACGTATCGCAATAATGCCATGAATGAATTATTACAACAGCCTATGCTAGTGGGCACTCATGCAGAAGATTTAGGCTTCATGCTCGATAACCAGCAATTTTCTCATGCCATTTATGATGATAAATGGCAATGTCAAAGCATTCGTTACGCCCAAGATGGCAAGGATAACTGGCTATTTAGCGCGATAGATATTTCCCAGCTATTAAATAAAAACCAAAGCACGACACAAAACAATTTAATCCGCGTATTAGGCCATGAACTACGCAACTCACTAACACCCATGAGTTCAATGGCGGATACCCTATTATCTAGCGAGGTGTTAAATGAAGCACAAACCAGAAAAGTGCTCAGTCGCATTCAACAACGCAGCGACCGTTTAATGACTTTTATTGACCAGTACAGTCAATTATCACAATTACCGCCAGTACAAGCTCAATGGTTTGATTTTTCAGCGCTGCTCATTGAGGCAAAAGCCATGATAAGTCAACGCTGCCAAGTGAGTTTTCAAGGAAATAATCAATGTTACGGCGATATTAATCAAGTTGCACAAGTATTGATAAATATCCTAAAAAATGCCGAAGAAGCCGTTACAGAGCAAAATTGCCAGGTAAATATCACACTATATTCAAGCAATAATGAACAAACGATTGAGGTCACTGATAATGGTCCAGGCTTTGCTAACTTAGATAATGTCTTAACCCCCTTCTACACCACCAAGCCTCAAGGCTCAGGTATTGGCCTATCACTCTGTGCAGAAATCAGCCGCAATCATCAAGGGCAATTATCGGTGAGTAATATTACTGATGGTGGTGCAAAAATAGCCATGACATGGCCAATGTCAACCTAAGTAATATCTATGATGTGAATCTTATTTATGGTTTCTCTAAGGCTTGAATTTGAGCCGCAATTTTCTCCGCTTCTTCAGTGATCATCGCATACGACTTTATATCACCTTTTCTTTGCGCTTGCATTGCTTGCTCAAGTTTTGCTTCGTAGTCTTTATTAAGCTTTTTTATTGGATTTTTCTTAAATATTGAAAACATAAAATCAATTGTCCTTAGGTTTATATTAGTGTCTTTAATCAATCATACGTAGCTAAGACACTTTTAGTTTTCTTTACTCTGATTTTAATAAATGTTCGACTAACCTCTACAATCTTGTCTTCAATTGTGTCTACTAGAAGAAAATAAATTTTCACAGCTGTCTATATCGTATAATATAAGCCCTTATTTCTTAAGATCAAATTCACCATGTTATTGATACTTAGTCTTTGTACATTTTTCATTGTTATGGTTAGCCTAGTACCTTTGTCGCGCAATCCACATTGGCTGATTAGAGGGATGGACTTTCCGCGTTTACAATTTATGCTTTTTGCTAGTGCCTTGTTAGTTGCTCATATTATTCTACTTGATACTGACAGTGTTGCTGTGCAGGTACTTATTGTTGCCACAACAGCCTGCCTACTTTGGCAATTATGGTGGATATTACCTTTTACAGTTCTCTGGCCTAAAGAAGTTAAACTCACTATGGATAACGATCCTAATAGGCAACTCAGCATCTTAACCTCAAATGTCTATACCCCGAATAAAAATGCTGAGGCATTGATAGCCCTCGTTGAGCAATACCAGCCTGATGTACTAGTTACATTGGAGTCAGATCAATGGTGGCAAGATAAACTCAAAGTAATAGAAGAAAAAATGCCTTACAGCGTAAAATGCCCTCTCGACAACCTTTATGGCATGCATGTGTATTCACGATTACCGTTAAGCCAAGAAGAAATATGTTACTTAGTTGAACAAGATGTTCCATCGGTACATGTCGCTCTTAAATTACGAACAGGCGACAAAATCCGCCTTCATTTTCTTCATCCCGCACCACCTAGTCCAACAGAAAATACTGAGTCATCAGAACGCGATGCTGAATTAGTCATTGTTGGTCGTAGTGTCGAAAAAAGTGAACAACCTATCATAGTAACCGGTGATCTTAATGACGTTGCTTGGTCTGCAACCACGCGGTTATTTAGAAAAATTAGTGGCCTGTTAGACCCACGTGTTGGACGTGGTGCATTTAATACCTTTCACGCAAATTACTTTTTTGCGCGTTGGCCATTGGATCACTTATTCCACAGCTCGCATTTTACTTTGTGCGAGATTAAACGCTTGCCTTCAATTGGTTCAGATCATTTTCCACTATTTACAAAGCTATCATTTACGCCATCGCAGGGGGGCAACCAAAAAGGGTTATATGCTGAGGCGGCTGATGAACAATGGTCGAAAGAAATTTCAGAGAAAAAAAATGTCACTAAAAATGACGTACCAACGCCCGCTATTGAAAGCTAAGTGCAATTACATTATGCTCAATTTAAAATAAAATTAAGCTCTGTTTTATTGAAAATCTACCTTAAAATATAATGATTCTCATGAACATAGATATTAAATCAAAATTATTAATCAGTGCTGGGGTTATTACTTCGACCGCTGCAATTTGGCATTTAGCATGCATTTTAGGCGGTCCGAGTTGGTTTGTTTTTGCCCGAGCACCTCAACAAGTCATTGATTCAGCACAGCAAGGAACACTGCTAGCGCCGCTGAGTACTATTGTGGTTGCAGCTGCCATGTTTGCTTGCACCATATTCGCTTTTTCCGCAGCCGGTATCATTCGTAGGGTTCCTTTATCCACACCGGCTTTAATGACTATTGCTTTGCTATGTACGCTACGAGGCTTAATTATTATTCCTACACTTATGAGTGTTAATGGCATAGATGTTTGGCAAGTGGTGGCGAGTGCCATTTGGCTTTATGTCGGCATCTGTTTTATTGTCGGTACACTAGTAACCTATCGTTCAGGTAAAATAAGCCAACCAGCTAACAATGGGTTTACTAACAATTAAAAAAGCTTAGTTTCTCAACTAAGCTTTTACGTTTTCATTTTGAATAGCGAACGGAAAAATTACATTTGTTTATCAATGCGCACTGTACCGTTAGCAAGATAAACCATGCGAATCGCATCTTTAGCTTGAAATAACATCCGGCTATCTAAATCCTGAATCACCATATACTCATCACCGTTATCCACTTGAATCATTAACTCAACTAAATGTAGTATTTTTTCACGATACTCAGGGTTGCGATCATGAGCAATTGAGCCACCAATAATAGCTCCTAATATAGTGGCTACTCCTCGCCCGCTGCCACTGCCAAATTGATTACCAATGGCGCCACCGATTAAGGCACCACCAAAAGTTTTCCAGCCTTGGTTTTTATCTTGAATTAATTCTTGTTCGGTAATATTACGCACCGATAATACTTTTCCAAATAATACTTTTTCAACCGGTACCGCTTTGTTTCTTTCATAGTCAGCATGCGAAACAGGTATTATAAGCAGCCAACAGATTAACGACAAATAGATAGCTTTCATACCCTTCTCCTTATTCATTATCACTCATGTCGATATACGTGCTTTACATCAATCAGCATAAAGCACTTAGCTTATTAACTTACCAACCCACTGACTCTTTTGCTTTTGTTTTACGAATTTCAGTTTCATCAGCCCATTCAACTAAACCACTTTCTAGGTCCATTAAACGTAGTGTAAACTTGTAGTAAACGTCTGATTTATCTTGATTACTTTTTACGATACTCGATAAGTTGCCGTATAACATGTATTGAGCGCCAATTTGGCGACCAAACTGTAATGCTTTACTTGGGTCAACCATACCACCGTCATGCTGAAATTTAAGTTGTTCACGTGCCGCATCCACGCGCCCCATATCAACAAAACGAAATTTTCCTGAGCGTAACAGTTTAGTAGAAATAGAATCGGTAATTGACTCAGTATCAATATGTTCACTGGTTTTATTTTTTAGACGCTCAACAAACATCACTGGACGAGAATTTTGCGTTAATGTACCAACAACCGGTGACAATAATAATGAATCCGTCATTTCGGCGGCAACTTTTTGCAAATCAGTTGAGCCAAAATTTATATCGGTAGTTTCTACTGCTGTGGCATCACCATAACGAACCACTGATTTATTAGCACAACCTGCTGCGAGAACTAGGGTTAAGCCGAGTGTTGTTACTAGTGCTAATTTATTCATAATACATTTCCTTAACGATTAATATTTGTATGCTTTTTCAGGGATTTCGCGAACATAAACATTAAAGCTGCTGACATTAATGTTCGGTGCTAAGCCGCGTAAAGTTGTTGATTGTTGACCATGTAATTCTAAGGGTTTCCATGGTGTTTTTCTTGCTTCAATAACAAAACCATCGGCATCAAACCAATTGAAATGATATTGTAACTTTTGCGATTTCTCATAACGGCTGGTCAACTGTAAGTTGACTTCCAGTAAGCCGTTACTTGTACGTGACTTCACCGAGCTGATAAATAACCGCTTAGCCAAGTCAGCATTATGTACTTCAAGATGCTTACTAAAGTCATCACCTTGGATCATAGCACTCGTGCCTGTACCAGAGGTAACCGGAGGCTTTTTATTGGCACAGCCAGAAATCACCAAGGTGCTCAGTAATATGACCGCTAAGCTAGCGATAGTTTTTTCACCCGCTTTTACTACATTTTTACGAATCAACATGTTTCCTCCTAACTTACGTTCTAGTTCATCACCTGACATTAATTTATAAATTAATCGTTTGGTATTCAGTATAGCTACCGATAGCGGAAAATTTAATTAAGGTAATTCTATTAGCTTGCACCTTAACGGCAATACTTTTTTGTTGGCCATTTATCTGTACTTGCAGTGTTTGTTCACCTACAGGCACATTCATTCGAACAATATTGACTTGGTCAGGCAGCGTTGACCAACTGCGAGTATCGGCTCTTTCAGAAGCAATATTATAAATACTGGCTAAAATATTACCGACATCACCGGCTTCTCGGCTAAGCTTTTGTCGCATTTGCTCTTTCGCGACCACTCGAACGACTTGTCGAGTCAACAGCGATGGTAATTGCTCTTGTAGATCTTTCGCCGCCAATGATTGAATACGTACAATTTCATTGGCTTGATAGGTTTTATCCGCACTTTTAAATGTTGACTGGCTGTAGTGCGGCAAAGTGCCTTGGTAGACAGGTAGTGAAAAGCTGAAAAACTTTAAGCCTCCATTACTGCGTCCGACCGGCAGGTTTAAGCCAACATCTTGTTTACTATTAACAATATCTTTCTCAATAAGTACAACTATTTGCCCTTGCCCGTTCCCTCGTGGTGTTTGATATTTACCAAAGCGCTGTTGAAAGTTAACTAAATCATCTTGCATGCCTAGCCTTGTTGCCAAACGTAAAATGTCTTGTTGCAAGTAAGGGTTCTCAGGATATATTTCTATCGCTCTTTTATAATCTATGTATGCATCATTTAATGCGCCACTTGCTTCATAAAAAATGCCGGAAAGGTAAAAGGTAAAAGCATTTTGAAAACCATTCTTAACCTGACCTATAGTATCCGCCATACTTGGATAAGTACTCGCGAGGCTATCCTTGCTCATACCTGAATTATAAAGTTCGTTCTGTGCTTGATGAATTTCTTGCTCATACGCTTTAAGTGCGTTTTCTTGGACTAAGTTTGCACGACGTATTTCGACCAACGCTCCTTCAAGGTCATGTTGAAATAAGTAATTGAGTGCCTGATAACTGTGCAGCATACTTTGTTCATAATACGGCACTTGATAAGATATCGCATTGTCATTACTTACCACAGCGCCTAATTTTTCAAACCCTTTGCTAATTTGAATTTTAGCTTTATTACGTTGTTCCTCTACCTCAATATACGCTTGGGCAAATGTTTGCTGACTAGCTGACCAATTATTAGCTAAAAATTCTAATCGACCTCTTTCTAGTAAGCCTAACACATAGCTACTATTACTAACTGAACGCTCGTTCAACAAGCTTTGCGCCTTGACAAAGTCTCCTTGACGTTGCGCTGCTTTCACTGATTTCATTTGGCTATTATAGCCTTGAAAAATATCAGTGAATTGCAACGAGCTGCAACCAGATAAAGCGGCAAAAATAGCGGTTACAAGAATGCGTTTAGCAAGTGATTTGATCATTTGAATTAATTTATTTCCGTAACATAATTCTGATGGCTGTTATTTACCTTATTATGCATCAATTTACCCGACATCATTAACGACTTTGTTGACCATAAAAGTAATCCTATTTATTACCAGTAGCAATAAATACTTTGTTGTGAAAATGTAAGAATGGCTTAACATCCCGAATAACTTAAGCGCTAACATGCTGATAACCATTATCTTTACATAACTAAAAACATCATTACGCATAGAAACAAGTGTTACTTTTCAACTACTTAAATGTAATATAAGAAAACATTAACTTTTATCATTTCTATTTCAAGCATAATTTTGCAAGAGTTGGACGGTGCTGCGTAAACGTATAACGCACACAAGAATGTCAGTGTTTTGGCTATCGACTGAACAATATAGTTAAGCAAGAACATTGCAAACACCACTCAAATGGAATCAATAAAATGAAAAATATAATATTGGGTACGGTATTTTGTTTAATCGCCTTTATACCTTCTTCATATGGTAATGATAAAGTAACAAAAAATCAGTCAAGCTCCTCACTGGCTTATTGCCAACTTGACGAATGTAAAAGCTATTTTAAAATGTATAGAAAGGCTGCCAAAAGAGGCCATGCAGGCGCCATGGCGATCTTAGGGCAATTTTATTATAACGGCTACGGAACAGAGCCTAATGAAGACCAAGCCATTCGGTTCCTCAAGCGTGCAGCCAGATATGCAGACACAAATGCGCAATATAAATTAGGTTTAATTTACCTAACCAGTAAAAAAAATTATGACCTTGACGATGCCATTAAATATTTAGAAAAAGCCGCTAATAAAGATGATGAAAATGCCAATCTTTTACTTGGCACCATTTATTACAATAACCAATTTACACCACAAAACTTTGCATTAGCTGATAAGTTCTTGAGTAAATCATATCAGCAGCGTCATCCTAAAATGCCAGTAGTCATTACGAATATTAGAGCGAAAGTGTCCTTAGATAACAGTAATTTTCCTCTACTACTTAAAGAGTTAAACAAAACCCCACTTATAGTATCTAACGACGGTGCTGTTGAATGGCCTGAGGAAGAAATGGAAGTATTAACCATTACCTCACCTCCTTTAACTAAAATCCTAGCCGAGAATTTAGTCGCTTATCGCAAGACTGTTACCAACACCGGTTCAAGAATCCCTGGTAAATCTTGTGGTGAGATCATAGGTTGTAATCAGTCTTTGGGTGGAGATTTAAGTGGTTTCTCTCCGGGGATGTTGAACATGGTTGATGCAACTGGCTCTGGAGGTCTTAGCGCAAGCCAATAACAGCTAACCATAAAATCAGCTAAGCATTTATGTTTAGCTATTTATAGAATTACCTGAATGCTAACAAAGCAGCCAAATGGAATTAATATCATGAAAATCAAAAGAATAGGTTTAACACTTTGTTTAATTGGCTGTTCTTTTTTCTCTTATAGTAATGAAGTATTAGTTAAAAGTCAGTCAAGTTCTACCATGGAATATTGTCAACGTGATGAATGTAAACTCTATTTTAATGAATTTAAAAAAGCGGCGAAAAAAGGCCATGCAGGAGCTATGGCAACGTTAGGTCAATTTTATTATACCGGTTATGGCACAGAGCCAGACGAGTTGAAGGCGATAACTTATCTCAAAAAAGCATCTAGATATGCTAACGCTGCTGCGCAGTATAAATTAGGCTTAATCTATTTGATCAGTAAAAAACATTTTGATCTTGATGCCGCTGTTAAGTATTTAAATAAAGCGGCTAAAAAAAACTATAAGGATGCCAACCTTCTACTCGGTACTATTTATTACAATAATCAATACACCCCACAAAATTTTGCTTTAGCTGATAAGTATCTGAGTAAATCATACCAACAAAGACACCAAAAAATTCCCACTGTAATACGGAATATTAAAGCTAGCGTCTCACTAGATGAAAGTAATTTTCCATTGCTATTTCAAAAATTAATTGAAACGCCATTAGTAGTTGGTAGTAATGGCGTTAGTCAATGGCCAGAAGATGAAATGGAAATGATAACAATTACCTCGCCACCTTTAACACAACTGTTAAATGCAGATTTGATATCCTTTCGCAGAGCAATCACCACAACAGGATCTAGAATTCCGGGCCTATCCTGCAGTCAGACGATAGGCTGTATTCAGACATCCTTGGGAGCGATGTTCAGTGGTGACTTTCCTCCTAGTTTTATGAAAATAAACTAAATACCGTAATATCAACTGTTTAGCAATTGAAAACGAGGTAATGCAAAAAGTTACGTATTTTATCCTTAGCTTTTTGCAATTTAGGTATTGAACTATTTTGGCATTCAATGTGTGTTAAATGATATAGTTTAAATATTATATTAATGACTTATAGAATAAAGTTAGATAGCTTAACCTTTTCAAATTTCGTAAGATTCACCTGTTCTGTAAAGGTTTAATTGATAGTAAAAGACATATATCCTCTGTCATTGAAAACACATGGTTTTTAACATGATTAAAGACGCTGTTTGGATGATTAGGAGTATACATAGTGAGTACGTAAAATATGACCATATCTAAAGGTAAATAATTAATGAATAAAACAATTCAATTATTATTTTTAACCATCGCGCTCTCTATTATGAATAGCCCTACTGCGGCTATGCAACTTACTGAGTGTGACACTGCCCAATGTGTAGATTATTTTAATAAATTTAAAGCGGGTGCTCATCGAGGCCATATTAGTGCATTAACCACCATGGGTGAGTTTTATTATCATGGTTTTGGCACCAATATGGATAAAGACAAAGGGTTTTTGCACCTTAGAAAAGCTGCACGACATGGTAATGTCAGAGCCTTATATAAAACAGGCTTGATTTACTTAAGCGATGAAAAATACAAAAACTTAAAAAAAGGTACCATCAACTTAGAAAAATCTGCTCGAAAAGAATTCCTCAACTCTACATTCTTACTAGGGGTAGTGTACTTAAATAAGAGCTTTGGTTTATACAACCAAGAAAAAGCAGACAAATACTTAGCGAAAGCATACCAAGCTCGGCATCCTGACCTTCCAAGCGTTATTACTATGATTGAAGAGAAAGAAGAAATAACCTCGGATAACTTTCCGCTATTGCTGCAAGCAATGGCAAAAAAACCTCTTTTAGTAAATGCAAAGCAAGAACGTGTATGGCCAGAAAATGATATGGAAGTTATCGTCATAAACTCCCCTTCTATCCAAACTATTTTAAATGAGCAAATAATCGCTATTCGTCGGCCAATAATATCATTAGGCTCGCGTATTCCAAGTTATTCATGCAATGGCTGTTATAGCACTTGGGGTGTTGATGGCTTAAAAGACTTTACCTTCCTTTAGGCAGTCGTTTTTTAGATATTTTTACAATTCTATTCGCTCGTGGCGCATCCTGAATATTTATACAAGAGTTCGTGCTCCATACCTCTGGTTCACTGCATTGAGTATTTTCAAACGACTGCAGTGTTTGCTGTTGCAAATGATATTTAATCATCTGACTTTCATTTAGCAAGTAAAGTTCACCATTTTTTATATACCATTGTTCTGATGTTAAACTCTCAAGCGGCGTTGCAAAAAAATGATTTTTTTCATTCATGCTGACGCGCCAAATACCGGGCTGAAAGTACTTTATATAATAAAAATACCCCGCGTCTTGCACCAGTTTATAACCGTCTTTAATATAAAGCTGCTCCACTTGTGTTAACAGATCATATTGATAGATATCAGTGCCATCAGGTCGAATTTTCGTATAAAAAAGCAAACCTTCATATATCACTGGATCTTGGGCATTCGGGATAGATGTTAATACTTTATATTGGCCATTGTGCTCTTTATTGAGTACTAAAACGCCAAATTGTGTTGTCATGGCAATACGATTTAATAAGCCATCAACGTCATACGAGCTAATATTATAAGAGCGATCTAAAACGGTAAGTTGCTTGGCTTCTCCACTATCAATACTGGCTAGCCAAAGTTGGTTTTTTCCTGACTGGTTAGAAACAAATAAAAACTTTTTATTATTAACTTGTTTTGGCAAAGTCATATTTGCACCGTTGAAGTGACTAATGTCTTTAACTTTGTTGGTAAGGAAATTAACCAGTGTTAGGTTAGTTGAAGCATATAAGCCTTCCAATAGGAAAATATTATTTTCATGTGCCAGCGGGCTATAGACTTTGGAGGTAAAAATAGCATTTAACGACTCAACTTGGTTGCTATTGATATAACTAACACTGACACCACCATATTCATTAATGTAAGTTATTTTTTCATTGGTTAGCGCTACCGTGTAGAGAATGTTTTTTATTTCTTTACGCCAAATTTCATTTTTAAAATCATCTATATCATAGAGTTTAATCGTCGTGCTAAACCAATTGGCGGTGCTCAAAGTCACCAAATATTTTCTATCTGGGCTAGTTTGAATAAAGTAAATTTCGCTATCATCATTTTCATTGAGTTCAATAACGCTTTTTTTACCTGAAGCAATATCTAACAAGTGTATTAATGATCTGCCATTAAGTGGCGATGCTTCAGCAAGTAAGACTGAACTGTTGGTTAGCACCGCTATGGTTTGGCTTGCACTATTTCTATTACATGTTGTAATGTTACTTACTTGAGATAATTGTTCCGTTGGTAGTAAGGATATTTTTTTTATCGAGCATTCATTTGCTGATTTATGCTGAAATACCAACGTGTTGTCATCAAGCCAAATGGGATGAAAAGTATTTACATCGTCAATTTTGTGATCAATAACGCTATTGGTACGTAAATTTTTCACTCTTAAAAACCAATATTCTTGGCCCAAAGTTCTTGCCGAATATGCCAAATGGCTGCCACTTTGATTAATACTTAAATCTTGTTTTTGGGTATCAGGGTCGACAATAATTTCTGTTTGGTAAATAAATTGCTCATTCGGGCCGCTGTCAGACAAGAAATACCAAATCACCGATAATAGAGCTAATAAGCTAACGGCAAAAAATAGCGGTAATATCGGGATGCTACGTTTGATTTTTTCACCGACTATTTGCGTGTCAGTAACAGGGGAGTTTAGGCCAATATAGAGATAACCTTGACGGTTAAGAGTTTTAATAAATGTCGGACTTTTAGACGAATCACCTAACTTTTTACGCAAAATAGACATTACGCGAGCAAGGGAGTGATCCATAACGACGCGCGACGGCCAAAGGGCCAGCAATTCGTCTTTAGTTACGACGACGTCTTTATGCTCAACGAGGTATTTTAATACTTGAAATTCTAGGTTATCAAGCGGAACTAGTTTTTGAACATTATTGTCAATAATTAAAGCAGTACTCACGCAATCTAAGACTATATTTTTTGACAGTCTAATTTTATCCATAATTCACCAGACAGCCACTCCTTATAGTAGTAATAAATTACTGTTTTCATAATATTACCGTAATTTTTTTAATAATACTAAAGGTATATCAATGAGAAGTTCGTCTGCTGTAATGTTAGATAAAAATGATGAGAAAACAGAAACTAAAGCAAGCCTGCTATAGTCACTTACTCGCTATTAATAGCCTTACTTATGTAACACTGAAAATAGTAGCTAGTGGCTAGCAAGTATGCCGTCATCTATCCATGACAATAAATAATTCAGCGCAAGTTGGCTAATGTCTTCGTTAGGGCTTTGGGATAACAGGTTATCACACAGACTTGCAAAGTCATGACCGTTAAGCATCATAGTCATCAAGTGGTGTTCTTGCTGTGATAGTGATCTGAACTGGGTTAAACGGTCGTTGTTTCGCCATAGCAACCAAATATTAGCCGCTTGCTTTGCCGGCTCGGGTGCTTGTTCTTGCTTTAATGCTTGCCACGTTTCGACGCTATTAAAGTTAAACATAGCTATTTGTACGCTAGGGTGAAAACGAAAAACTAAACTAGGCCAATGTTTATGTGGCATTTCCAGCAAGTGCTCACGGGTAAAATGATTCGCGTCTTTCGCGTCAAATGCCACCATTAACAAACGCTCAAAATGAGCTAACTCACTAATCAATGGATAATCTTTAAATGGTATTTGGTTAGCAAGAAACGTTGGTAGCGAGTCAGCAAAATTTCTTAACGAGGTATTGTTCGATGGGTAAGCTTTAATATAGCCACTAACCATTTGATCAAATAAATCATCGCCTAAATACATGCCTAATATTTGGTGATCATTATCAATAGTTTCTTTAAAGCGCATTTGATAAGCATTTTTGTATATATGTAAACGAGCTTCACGACTAATGCCACCATGCTCAACAACATGTTGTGCAACTGCCGATTTATCATCAGTTAAATAATTCATCATCTGCTGCTGCAGAGAATGCAGTGAAAGTTTACTCACGCTATATTTGCTCTTATTCTTTTCATCATTTTTCACTGGTTTCCGATTAGCCTAACGAGCCTAAGGTTTTCGTAGCAATATTGCGCGCAGTGTCTACTTCTGCTAATAGTTCCACTAGCGGTGGAATATTATCATCTCGTTCGATCATAGTACTTATCCATCCAAAACGCTGTAGTGCCTTTTCGTAGAGCTGCCAAACGGGATCTGCCACAGGATGATCATGGGTGTCGATAACATAGTCGCCATAATCACTGTGTCCGGCTAAATGAAATTGTTTAACTTTATCTTTTGCTATGCCGTTAAGATAATCTTGTGGATTAAAATCATGATTACGAGCACTGACATAAATATTATTAATATCTAGTAATATTTCACACCCAGAACGACGCGCTACTTCATTAAAGAATTGCCATTCGGTCATTGTTGAATTTTTATAGCTTAAATAACTTGAAACATTTTCCAGTAATATCGGCCGTCCTAGAAATTCTTGTACTTGCTCAACCCGCTGACAAACATGGTTTAATGCTTCATCATTGTAAGGTAGAGGTAATAAGTCGTGACTGTTTTTTTCATGCGCCCCGGTCCAACATAAATGATCTGAAATCCATTCAGGCTGTAATTCATTCGTTAGTACTTTTAACTTACGTAAATAGTCAAAGTTTAACGGGTCAGTTGAGCCTATAGATAAAGACACGCCGTGCATCACCATAGGGTAAAGCTCACGAATACTGTGTAAATAGTGTTTAGGTTTACCGCCATCGACCATAAAATTTTCTGAGACAACTTCAAACCAATCAATATTGATTTTATCATTGAGAACATCTTGAAAGTGCTCAGTTCTAAGGCCAAGGCCAAAACCAAGGAAATGTTCAGGTACTGGGACATTAGACAAGGAGAGCGAGCGCTCTCCTGTCATATTGTCAATAGGTTGATTATTCGCCAACCGTACCTCCAACATCGTCACATGCTTGCGCAGCAAGCGCGACAAAACCATGACCTTTACATGACGCTTGACCTTTACAGGCATTTTCAGCCGTTTTACAGTCATTGTGTCCTTTACAAACATTGACACCGTAACAGTGCGTTAGCTCAGCAGTATTGACCTCACCACGCCAATCATCTTTAACCGTGCCGCCAATATCGCCACAGGTTTTTGTCGACATAGCGACAAAGCCGTGGCCTTTACATGACGCTTGACCTTTACAGGCATTTTCAGCTGTTTTACAGTCGTTATGACCATTACATTTATTAACACCGTAACAATGAGCCATTTCAGCCGTATTACCGCTTGCTTTAGCTGTTTTACTTGTTGGTTCAGCCGATACCGCTGCACACCCCATTAAACCTGCAACGGCTAATGCTACTGCTGCACCTTGAAATTTAGTTTTTGTATTTTGACTCATTATATTCTCCGGGTTTTCTGTTGTATTGTAATCTTCAAGTGTTGTTTATGCATTTGGCAACATTTTTCGTTTAAACCAGTAGTCAAGACTGACGTAGCGACCACCACCGATAAAAAATAAGGCCAATAACATAATAAAATAGGTTGCGGCAAACTCTATACCGTTGTTTAAAATAGTAATATTACCGCTGCTAGTTAACCATTCGTAATTACCATGCTCTTTTAAAAGCGAAACGATAATTTCTTTCTTCTCAACTGCCGCTTCAACTCGCTCATTAGAGAATGGTGCATTAGCATCGGCAATCGCTTGCCAACCATATTGTCCGTGCACTGATGTCATTGCTATGATCATCGTGAACATCATAGGAACCGCCATTAAACGTACGCCTAAGCCTAGCAATAAAGCGATGGCACCAATAACCTCTGCCCCAATGGCTAATATGGCAAGAATGAATGGAAAAGGTAAACCTAGTCCCCAATCATCATTACCAAACCACTGAACAATATTGTCAAAACCTTCTATTTTATGTGTTCCCGCCATCCAAAAAATCGGTACTAAGTACAAACGCATTAATAACGGTGCAAGAAAGTCTAATTTTTTGCTCGAGTTTAATAAGCCGTAACCTCTTTCCAATATTGTTTTCACCATTTTTTATTCCTATTTACTTGAGCTTCTTAAAGTTTAACTTTAGTCCAGATTATCCATCGACCAAATAATTAATTTATTCGAGCGTATGCATAACTGCACAATATGACCTAAGAAGTTACTGCGCTATTTCATTTTTTTTACCGACCATGTTATTAAAATCGAAATAAACTTATTTTTGAAATTTAAATAAAACTCATCGGTTCTACGACAAAAAAACAACAGAGCCAATAGCACAACAAAACTTCGTAAATCAATGAAATTAAATGACAAAAAGTCAATTACTTCATTGTACTAATTAAAGGAAAATTCCAAGAAGAGGTTTTTAAAGGACAAATTTAAAGCGAGTTTGGCTTTACTATTCAGATAAAAATAAATTTATTTTTTTACCCTAAATCAGTTAAAAGTAAATAAATAATCCATATGGAGAGAAGATTTTTAAAGTTTAGCGATGAGCCAAATAGCAGTATAAACAAGCATACTGTTGGTCAGCTCACCACTAAATAGCGTGTCAAAAGGTTAAAATTTCAAAGGTTTTAGTTCGAATATTATAAGCTTTCTACTCCTGCTAATGCTTGGGTAAATTCAGCTAATTCTAATTCGAAGCACTCATCATTTTCTTGCCAATCAAGACCGATAATAACACCGTCTTCTAGTAGGTCTTCAACCCAATATTCCATCCATTCAGCAACAGGAATAGCGACAGGAAAATAACTAGCCCACTCTTCAACACAGTGACTTTGAGCTAACGCTTGCGTTGACCAAAGAGGCATCACTTCAGTATTTTCAAAATTGATTGAATCAAGTACTACCCAATCTTCGCTTTCTTTATCTTGCAATGCCCAAATGTTCTGGCTGTCTTTAACTTGTGCTAAAAAAGACGTTAGTATTTCGTTAGTGCTCATATTTCTATTACCTTGATTACATTTTTTACATTATACCAAGTGAATTAAATCTAAAGATATTAATTTTTTGTTGCGAATAAATGCGCCTGATTTATCGTAGAGATGCATGTAAAAATATCAAAAAAACATTTACCCACTACAACTCAAGCATAATAAATATAAAGCTTATACCCATTAAATTAATCATCTGTTAAGCTGCTATTACTCATAACATAAGTGACCGAATAATCAGTGAAAATTGAGTTTTTAAATAGTATTGTCGATATTGCTGAACAAGACTGGCAACGACTAAATAGTCAAGCGTCGATATTTTCAAACTATCAGTTTTTTCACTGTTTAGAGGCCAGTACTTCTGTCAGCAAGTCGCAAGGTTGGCAACCTCATCATTTACAGCTTAGTGATGATGAGCGCAAAGTTAACGCGATATTGCCAATGTATATTAAGTCGCACTCTTGGGGCGAGTATGTTTTTGACTGGGCCTGGGCCGATGCCTATCAACAACATGAAATTCCCTATTATCCCAAGTTAATTGCGACAACGCCCTTTACCCCCGTAACTAGCAACAAGCTATTGTCTAATAACGTGCAACTCATCGATGTTTTCCAATTATTAAGCGAGCACTGCCAACAGCAACAACTCAGCAGTTGGCATTTACTCTATAGCCAAGACGAGCCGAATGTTACGCCACAACAATGCAACGACATTTATCAACGCAACACCGTACAATTTCATTGGCTTAACTATAACTATCGAGATTTTGATGACTTTTTATCAAACTTTACCGCTCGAAAACGAAAAAACACCCGTAAAGAGCGGCTCTCAATAAGCCAGCAAGGTATATCGGTACGGCACGTTGTAGGTAAAGATATTAGCGTCGCAGAGTTGGCATTTTTCTATTTAACCTACCAACTAACGTATTTAAGGCGCGGACATACACCGCATTTAACCTTTGAATTTTTTCAAGCCGTGATCAAAAAGCTACCTGAACATGTTTTACTGATCATCGCTAGCTGCCAAGGTGAAGACATAGCCTGTGCTTGGTTTTTCTTTGACGACAAAAATTTATATGGTCGCTACTGGGGGTGTACAAAGTCATATAATAATTTGCACTTTGAATTGTGTTACTACCAAGGCATAGAATTTTGTATTGAAAATAATCTCATGCTATTCCACCCCGGCACACAAGGCGAACATAAAATAGCACGTGGCTTTGAGCCAAAACTAACCACGTCATATCACTGGGTAAAACATCCGGCATTTAAACCAGCAATTAAAGCTTTTTGTTTACAGGAGCAGCAACAAATGCGAGCGTACCAGTTGCAATGTCAGCAATTATTACCCTTTAAAGTCAACCAACCCAGTACATAATCATTTAGCTATACATCTATGAGCGACCGAGAAAAATAATGAACAAGCCCTTTTCCCAAGCATGTGAGAATAATAAATCCGTTATTTTATCGATATTAGTTGAGCGCTTAAAAGCCTGTAAAACCGTGCTAGAAGTTGGCTCAGGCACCGGACAACATGCGGTTTACTTTGCGCCAAACCTGCCGTGGTTAGCATGGCAAACTAGCGATATTAGCGCTAATCATCAAGGTATTAACCTATGGTTAAATGAACTTCCTCAAGATAATTTGCTGTCTCCTATTGAACTTGATTTAAATAACCGTTGGCCAATTACAAAAGTTGATGCGATATTCACCGCTAACACGCTACACATTGTAAAGTGGTCTTTGGTTGAGGCTTTCTTTCAGGGCGTATCACAACATTTAAATAGCTATGGTCAGTGCTGTATATACGGACCATTTAATTATCTAGGAAAGTACACCAGTGAAAGTAATGCTAATTTTGATCTCTGGTTAAAAGAACGTGATAGTGCAAGTGCTATTCGTGATATTGAGGCAGTTATAGCGCTGGCAAATGCTGCCGGCTTGTCATTAGAAAACGATCATGCCATGCCAGCCAATAATCGCCTGCTAGTCTTTAAAAAAATCGGTTAAATGAATTAATTTGAAAGAAAAGCGCGCTAGCAAATAGCTAGCGCAGGTGGTTATTTTACTGCTCGGGAACTTTCACCGACACTTCAATCGATTTAGCGCTACCAGCAAGCCATTTCTGTAAATAAATACTGCCTAACACTTCAGCTTTGCCGGGTTCAGGCACTTCTTTGAATCGGACGCTGTTTTTATTTTCTTTCTCAAAAACAAGCTTAACGTTAACTTCTGTCATTTAAATCCCCTAACAATTAGCTTATATCTAAGCGAGCCTTTAACCACGCCGCAATATCACGAATCTGTGTTGGGTGAACACTATGTGCCATTGGGTAGGTTTGCCATTTAACTGGATAATTTTTAGCCACCAGTAAAGTATTAGCCATTTTGCCCGCGCTTAGCGGCACAACATCGTCATTATCACCGTGCTGTTGGAGAATGGCAGTATTGCTATTAGCAGCGCTTAGCTGCTCAGGCAAAGCATCAGCAGTGGGTAAATAACATGACAACGCCATAATACCGGCTAACTTTTCAGGGTAACGTAAACCGGTAAACATACCAACAACACCACCTTGACTAAAACCTGCTAAAACAATATTAGCTGCAGGAATGCCACTGTCGATTTGCTCTTGAATCAAGGCTTTAACTTTAATTTCAGACTCAAGCACACCGTCCATATCGGCACGATTATGTAAGTCCATGCTTTTAATATCGTACCATGAGCGCATAACGTAACCTTGGTTAATCGTTACCGGTTGCTCAGGTGCATGAGGAAAAACAAAGCGCACGCTATGGTTTTTTGGCAAGCCCAATTCAGGCACAATGGGCGCAAATCCGGCGCCTGAATCACCTAAACCATGCAACCAGATAACACAGGCAGTGGCGGATACGTTCGGTTCTTTAGTAATTCGTTCTAATGGAACAGCTGACATGCATCTCTCTTTATAATCGTTACAGTAAAAAATGTCGATATCATAACGCTACTACAGAAGTTGATACAACCGAGATGGTCAGATTAATAACATTTTTATCACTAATTGATAAACAACGCGCACCTAACATTGGTTACCAGATAATTCAAAGCCATGATTTTAATTGATCCCATGGCATAACAACAATACAGTAGGCGTTAATGAAAAAATAATAAGTGATAAAGAACATGGTTCGAGGACAAAAAACAAGCAGATGAAATTTCCAAAAAAAACCTTATTTGTTATAGCGGTTAGCGTTTGCGTAATTATTATCGGCTATATTGCCCGTGTTAGCCTGATCAATAGCATTAGCAAAGAACAATTAGCGTTATATCAAGCAAAAATCACCTGTCTAGATTTTCACTTAACGGCTAACTTAGCACTTTCAATAAGTCATTTATGTCTGGAAACGCCACAAGCAACTATCAATATTAACGATATGGCCATCAACTTCCAATTAGCAGAAGCAGAAAAAATCAAGCGTATTGATATTGCCTCTGTAATGATTAATGGCAAAGCTGAACTCTTTAGCCAGCTTGATACCGCGGATAAAACACCTGCTAAGGTATCAGCTTCAGAGCAGTTAAATACTCAATTAAGACAATTAACCCAACTCGATTTACCCTTTGATATTGCTGTTAAAAAATTGTACTACCTGCCCTTTAAATTGAATATAAACAACCAAGAAAACCAGCACAAACCCACGAAAAAAATAGCGAAGGATGGTTATTATTCAGGCTATTTCTTTGCTAAACAAAATAAACTCGAACTGGCATTAAAAGATACACAACAACAGCGCTTTTTAGCCGCTAAGGTTTCGACAAATCAACAGCAAGAGCGCGTTGATGTCGAGTTAACCATTCAATTAACCCCCTTAATAGACTTTATATTCGATCATAACCTCGAGCAGAACATTCGGCTGCCATCATCAGTATCTGCACTTAAAAAAGTCATTCAAGCTAACGGCGAGTTTCATAGTTTAATTAATTATCAGGACGATAAATTAACAATCAAAAGCCAACTAAACGCTTTTAAGCTTGCTGCCAATGAGGGCATAAAGAACAGTGGTCCGTTTCAGTTAACCGGTGAACTCAATATTGACGGAGAAGTTAATTTTGACACTAACAATGCTGACAGCAATCCCCAAATAGCCATACAGTTCAACGCAAACAACAAATTACAACTGCAATTTAGTCACCCGCACTTAATTGGCCAACTCGATGAAAACTTGCTAGCTACTGAACTTATCAGCCTGCTAAACGATAACCCGGTCAATCAACTAATTTTTCGCCCTAACGGCACCTTATCGTACCAGGTAAATACTCAACAGCTGTCATTATCTGGCATAGAAATAACAGCGCAAAACCATGCTACTCAAGTACCGGCTAGCATTACAGCCCCCCCCACTCATCAACTCAACATAAATAATATCGTATTAGATCTTAATAACTTACTCGCTGTTAGCAATAAGCGCACGAGTGATAATGATAGCAATATAAATGATGATCCGAGTCCTAAGTCACCACTAAAAGATAAACTATTGACTGAGCTCGACTTTGCACTTGATAGTGCCTTAATCGTCTTCCCAATGAAAAGCTTCACCTCTGAAGCTATGGCAATAAAACTACAAGGCTCTGTTCGCCAAAGCAGCACTGAAACACTGATAAACATTGCTGAAAATTCGTTTTTATCTATTAATAATATGGCTCTATCGACGAAACAGAACTCCGTTGATAAAAAGCGCTTAACCATTAAAAACATAACCAGTCATCTACAAGGCAATATTCACCTTCAAGATCAGCAAGCTATGCGCTTAAACGTAAAAATCGACAGCCAAGCTAACAACTTACGAGCAGCAAAAATATTGGATATCAAATCATTGATGCTCAATAGCGTTATTATTGGTAGCTTGGATAACATTAATATAAATACTCGGTTAAGTGCTGACACCGTTCCTTTAGGAAATTTAGCGATTTCGGGCACAGTAGAAAAACCTAATATTTCTCTCACGGCTTCAACTTTATCGCTAACAGACCTACTGTCACTAAATATAAAACTACCCGCAAAGGTTGCCTTGGTAGATGGCGCATTGAGCTACAGTGTTGAAGGTCAAATAAGCGATTGGGCTGCTATTGAAAATACGCCCCTAACCATCTCATTAGCCATCACATCGGTTAGCGGCGAGGTAGAAGGTATTTGGCTACAAGAATTAAATTGGCAACAGAACTTTAACTATTTTGCCGGTAAGTTAAGTACCCGAAATAATTCAGAAGAAAATCTAACCGTGGCATTAATCGATACGCCTACGCCGATAGCAAAACTGTCTATTAGCACAGCGCTGAGTTACCAAAAAGATTTTAAAGTATCAGTAACAAAACTCAAGGGTGATATTCTGGGCGGTAGCTTCTCTATACCTAAAGTTCAATGGCCCTTAGAACATGGCCATTCAGTTAACGTTCAGCTTACTCATATAGACTTAGAGCAAGTATTAGCATTAGACAAAAAACAAGGTATCGTGGTCACTGGCAATATCTCAGGGCAACTGCCAATTAGTTTTGACGGTGAAAAATATACTATGGAAAAAGGCAAGCTGCATAACGTGAGTAATGGCTTAATTCAGGTACTTAATAACCCAGCAGTTAATGAACTTAAAGCCAATAATAGTCAATTAAAATTAGCGTTTGATGCGCTGCAAAACTTACACTATCATCAACTGTCCTCTGATGTTTCTATGGCAGATGACGGCTACATGCTCTTGGAAACCGTAATTAAAGGTCGTAATCCAGACCTCGACAACGATGTAAATCTTAACTTGAACCTAAGTTATGATTTATTAGGTTTACTTGAATCACTGTCTATTACCGAACAATTTGAACAACGTATTATCAAAGGGTTACAAAAAAACATTAAGGAGTAAGCATGAATAAAATACTAACCACGGTGTTAGCCATTTTTATAATAACCGGTTGCACACATAAGATAGAAGTTAGCGCTAAAGAGCCAATCACGATTAATTTAAACTTAAAAATAGACCATGAAATTAAAGTGAAAGTCGACAAACAACTTGATGATATTTTCAGTGAAGATAGCGACGTATTTTAGGAGATAGCCATGATTAAATTAACGAATAACATGACAAAAAACATAGTGAAAAAATTTGCTTACGCACTTTTCGCATCAACCATGGCATTTTCAGCATGGGCGATTTCGCTTGATGACGCCAAACAACAAGGTTTAGTTGGCGAAATGCCAAATGGCTATTTAGGTATAGTCGTTAACAACGCTGAAACAAAAAGTTTAGTCGACAGTGTTAATGAAAAACGCAAAGATATTTACCTTAACTTAGCCCGTAAAAATAAAATCACTATGCAACAAGTGACAGCCTTGGCAGGTCAAAAAGCGTTAGAAAAAACTCAACCAGGCCATTTAATTCAGAATACTGCGGGGCAATGGGTTAAAAAATAGCTTCTACACAATAGGTAAAATCAAAAAAATAAAGGAGCAAATTAGCTCCTTTATTTGTTACTCACTTTATATTCGTAATGCACTCACCTATATAAGTGCTTAGTGTCGATTCGCTCCCGTAAGAAATTCAAGTATCCGCTTATGCCTCATCTTTACCGCTGAAAGCTTCATTTCACAAATATCAGCAATCTCTTGAAACTCTAATCCTGTGCGGTAACGCAACAACATAATATTACGATCGACAAAAGATAAGTTCTCAAGCATAGTTGATATTAGCGTCGATAAATCTTCTTCCGGTAACTTAGCTTCAAGGCTATCTAAATAATCATCGTCGCTGTGTATAATGTCCCAACGACGATCTCTAATTTTATTGATGCACTCATGATGCGCAATTTTAAATAGCCAAACTTTAAACGATACTAGCCACTTAAAGCCCTTTAAATTAGTCAGGGCTTTAATGATCGTTTCTTGCACGGCATCTTCAGCATCCGATTGATTGCTGAGCACCTTGACACAATAGCCCTTTAATTTAGGCATGTAAGGTGTGATCAGCTGCTGAAAAAAGCGCGTATCATAAGGTAAGCTCTCTTGCGCTAAAGCAACGAGCTGACGTTCGTTAAACGAATTCAAATGAAAAGTAACCTATTTTTTAGTTACTTTATTCGCTAACAAAAAGGTATTAGGTACAGTAATAATGCTTTCTTCTTCAGCGATCACTTTGCTAGCGACACTACCAATAGAAACAAGAGCACCTTTCACTTCTTTTACTTCAATGTTGTCACCAATTTGATACATTTCTCGAAGATAAACACCCGCAACCACCTCTTGCGCCATCGATTTCGTTCCTATTCCTAGAGAAATAGCAGCAGCAAGACCAACGCTGGCAATAATCACCGAAAGTATGGTGTTAAGTAATGACACGTCTATATCAAGCTGCGTAATCGACAGTGAAACTGTTATAACAATAATAATGCCACGACAAACTTCTGCAACAGAGCGTCCATAGTCAACACCTGTATTTTTAGCAGCAATTTTTACACCATTAAACACAATTTGTGCGACGAAAAAACCACACAGCAATACGGCTAATGCTGCCAATAACTTAGGCAAGAAAAGTGCGAGTGTGTCGATCAACCCTGACAACATTGTTAAGCCAACAATATCTAACGCCGCCAGTAAAAATATCAGCAAGATAAAAGTTGAAATAATGCTAGCAACGACTTGGCTACCTTGAACTTTAATATCCATTTTTTGCAGCAGGCTATCAAAACCAAGTTTATCTAGAAAAATATTAAAGCCAATTTTGATTAATGACTTATTAAGAAAGCGCTTAATTAATGATGAAATAATCCAACCAACAAGCAAAAATAATAACGCAACAATAAGATCAGGCATAAAGGTAACGACCTTATGCCAAATAGTCATAAGACCCGTGTAGGTTTTTTCAGTGATATTTTCGGTTTCCATTACTTGATCCTATTGTTATCGGCCATATTTTTAAATATAGGCTTTAATATTTTCATAAATATGCTGGCAAATACCACCCAAATAGAGGCCATACCTAGCGCGATTAAATCTTTGCTACCTTGTTGTACATTAGCGGTTGTAACTGCTCGTTTAAATAATTCTTCATCTGTTGTCGTGAAAGTAATGTCATCATCACGATCAAGCTCTTCAATTAAACTTTGTTCTATGCTTTTCATCTTTTCCCCAGCAATAATTTTATCGCTCTAACTAACAACGGTTTTTAACCGTAAAAAGTCACATTAATTTTATTTTTAATCGTATTTAATTTACTGATAATTCTACGGCGGCGAATTCTAGTTTATTTTCAATGATAATGTTACGAATAGTTAACGCTTTGACGGCATGTTAGCGAAATAATGTCAGATAAAAACCGCACTCATCTTGAGTAGATAAATTGGAGGATTTAATAAAAATATAATTAATTTGTGACTTATTGAAATTCTCAGCGTTATAGATGGCAGCAATTAATAAAAAGCATTTATCTCTCAGTAAGGAATTACCAATGAAAGCATTTAAAATCTCTCTACTTGCAGCACTTATCAGCACACCACTAGCTGCAGAAAATATCGATAAAACATGGGAACTTGGCGTATTTGGCGACTACATCAAGTCAAGCACAAACAAAGATAACCAAATTGACTGGCAACAAATGGAAGCTGGTAAATCAATTGGTATCGATTTGCAAAAAATAATCAACGACTACTGGAACGTACGTATTGAAGTTGCTAAAACTCGCTACGACATCGACAACGGGCGCAATAAAGAATACGGCACTCGTGCTGGTATCGACGCAATTTATAAATTTGATGATAGTAACTTCTATGCTTTTGCTGGTGTAAAGCGCTTTAACAACGTTAAAAGCTACAACGCTTTAAATGTTGGTGCTGGTTATAACTTTAAAATTAGCGACCGTTTCTCACTGTATAGTGAAGCGGCTATCTACAAAGATGTAGATTATGGCTTTATCGACCAAGGCGTAAAGCTAGGTGTAAAATATGCTTTTGGTGACGTTAAGCAACCAGCTGTTATCAGCAAACCTAAAACGTCAGCAAAAGCCATTATTGAACAACCAATAGTTAAAGTTTTAGATAGCGATAATGACGGCGTTAGCGATAGCATTGACCGCTGCGATAAGACTCCATCGACTGTAAAAGTAGATTCTACCGGCTGTACATTATATTCAGAACATGAAGTTGAAATTAAACTTAATGTTGCTTTTGCAAACAACAGCTCGATAGTTAAACCGGCATTAGTTGATGATATTCAGCGTTTAGCTGATTTTATGAAAGAGTACACCAATACATCGGTTGAAATAGAAGGACATAGTTCTATTACCGGTGATGCTGACTACAATTTAATGTTGTCTAAAAAGCGTGCTGACTCAGTAAGAACTATTTTAGTGAGCAAGTTCAATATTGACGCTAACCGCCTAACAACTATAGGCTATGGTCAAACGCAATTATTATCAGACGCGAATACCTTAGCAGCTCACAAGCTAAACCGTCGTGTTGTGGCAAAAATATCGACAAGCACCAAAAAAGCTGTGACTAAAAGCTAGCCTATAACCCCTTGGTATTTTTGATGAGTGAGAACAAGTTTGTTTTAATTTCCTGTTCTCACTTTATTTGTAGCCATACATTTAAGCTCAGGTCGCATTAATGATAAAAATTAAATTGAATAAGTCGTCATTAGACTTTATTAATAATAACATAAAAAACAATGCTAAATTATCTTCTTACCCTATACGCAAGCAACAAGATAAAGTCGTGTGTCGCGCTAATATAAAGCCAACTAAACCTTAATAAACCAAAATCTAACACATATACTACAAGGTTAGAATTTGGCCTGTGAACTGCATTATTATCGTTAGTCTATTTAATCAAGGCATACTGCTTATCAGCAGTATAGGTTTGCAAGCCGAAGTGACCTAAGGCATAAGTGTAGCTGGAGTTTTCGTTAGCTATTTGGCTTGAATGAACGCCTCCAACACTGCAAAAACCACTACCACATACAATTTGATCACTCCAGCTTTTTATCGAGTAAACTCGACTGGCAATGTTGTTTCCATAGAGCCAATCTAAAAATGGACTAGATACAGATAAGCCGTTAATACCACATGTTGGCGTCCAAACATTCCAAGGGTAAGTGCCACAAGTCCATAAGCCTCTATATGCACCTGCTATTCCGACAAAGGCATCTACCTTATTGCTTTTAGCTAATTTGATAACTTGCTGCGCTGCTAAGGTAACCCCCATTGAATGCGCAATAATATCTATCTTTCCCGTGCAAGAATTTTCCAACGCATCATTGATTGCATTTTTCACCGGTATTTCTTCCGATCCGCTGTGATTATTATTACTGGCAGATGAACTGCCCCATGATGGACGATAAATATCACTGTCTTGATAATTATTGGCTTTGAGGAGATCGTAGGTATTGGCCCAGTCAGAAGGAGAACCGGTATTGCCATGGACTAACACCACACTATCTAAACATGCGGCAAATAGGTTATGACAAGCAAAAATTAAGATGAAAGTAAGTAAAGTTTTTCTTATTGCTATTTTTATCGTGTTTTTCATAATTGGCCTGTTTATTAAATTTGTAACCATTAGTTTTGTTCATTTAACGAACAGAACTAATGGTAATAAACAAAATGCCAAAAAGCAGTGCTACCTTAGTGCTATTAATTGTCAACGAGCAACTGGTCTCGCTATGTCGTTAGCTCATAGTTACATCGTAAGTAATACTGAATATAACTGTGTCAGTTATTTAATCGCCTATCTGATAAAAAACTGCAAATAGTACAAATCGAAAATTTCATACCTTTATTCAGCAAACCACTAGGTAGCTAAATATATCAATGTGAATCACAGCGTTACTAAGATCTAATGTTTTTTTCCAGCACTTATATAATAAACTGTCAGAGATAAAAAAACCGGAACACCTTGTTTAAATAGGTTATTCCGGTTTTTATCGGTTCTTGTTGAACCTGTATGTGGTGCAGATAGAGAGACTCGAACTCTCACGCCCTAAGGCACCACCCCCTCAAGGTGGCGCGTCTACCAATTCCGCCATATCTGCAAATATTTTAAAACTAGTTTGGTACGTCGCTACCTTTCTCAACCGCTGCGTCGCTAGTCGGTACATCAGTATTTTCTACTTTAGGTTCAATGCTTTCAGTAGGGATAGCATCTATTGCCGGTGCAACTTGACCAGCTGGAACCTCTAGGTTATCAAAATCAGCGCCTGCTTTAACACGATTAGCCGTTAAGTTACCTAATATTAAGCTGATAACGAAAAACGCTATCGCAAGGTAAGTGGTAGATTTTGTTAAAAAGTTACCAGAACCACTTGAACCAAAAATAGTGGCTGATGAACCAGCACCAAAAGAGGCACCCATATCAGCACCTTTGCCTTGTTGAATAAGCACTAAGCCGATTAAACATAAAGCAACGATTAGATACACTACAATTAATACTTGATACAACATTTTATTATCCCTTTGCTGCCGAACAAATTATTTTAAATTCTTCGGCTTTTAAACTAGCACCGCCGATTAATCCACCATCGATATCAGCTTGTGCAAATAATTCTTCACAGTTTGTCGCATTGACACTACCACCATACAACAATGGTACTTTAACTGCGACGGTTTCATCAATTTTCGCAATAAAATCACGAATAAATTGATGGGTTGCTTGTGCCATTTCTGGCGATGCTGTTTTTCCTGTACCAATTGCCCATACAGGCTCATACGCAATAACAACATCTACAAATTTTTCAATACCTATCTCATCTATTACTGGCTGTAATTGCGCAGCTAAAACGATTTCGGTTTGCTCTGCCATTCGTTCATCTTCACTTTCACCTATACATAAAATAGGTTGCAAGCCGGCCGCCAACGTCGCTCTTACTTTTTGTGCGACAAGTGAGCTTGATTCTTTATATATACTACGGCGTTCTGAGTGCCCTAATATAACATAATTCACGCCAACCTCTTGTAACATTGACGTAGATACTTCGCCGGTAAATGCACCATTAGCATGTTCGTTTAGGTTTTGTGCACCTAAACTAAATGCCGCAGATAAATTAATATCGCTACTCGCTAAGCTAAATGCTGCTAAGTAAGGAAAGCTTGGACACACAACAACTTCAACATTTTCATTCAACGTTAAATTGTTTAACTCTGAAACCATTGAGTTGACTAATGCTAAACTGCCATTCATTTTCCAGTTTGCTGCAACTATTGCGCGTCTATTCATTTTTCATTCCTAAATCAAAGCGGCGAGATATTAACTAACCTGTCGGCAAGATACAAGTTTTTCAAGCAATATCTCGTTCAATTGCTCAATATTTATTCGACAGAGCAAAATGGCTAAATTGTTACACCTAACAAGCAAGCTTAACAGCGTCAGCAATAATGTTTGCCAAGGCTGTTACTTCCTCATGTTCAGGGCCTTCAACCATGACACGAATCAAAGGTTCTGTACCAGATTTTCTTAACAGTACACGACCACGGCCGGTTAGTTTTTCATTAACTTTTTCAACAGCTGCAACAACATCGGTGTTAACTAAAGGGTCACTCTCACCCGAAAATCTTACATTGACCAAAACTTGAGGTAGCTTGGTCATGCCTTGGCGTAATTCGAATAAGGTTTTACCGGTATTACAAACCGCAGTTAAAACATTCAAGGCGGCAATAATACCATCACCTGTCGAAGTGTGATTTAGGTTGATCACATGGCCTGAATTTTCAGCACCGAGTTTCCACCCTTTTTTCTTCAACATTTCCATCACGTAGCGGTCACCGACCTTACTGCGGGCGAATGGAACCCCCATATCAGCTAGCGCTAGTTCTAGCCCCATATTGCTCATTAAGGTACCAACAACACCGCCGTCGATATTACCGCTTTGTAAATCATTAAATGCGATGACATAAATCGACTCGTCACCATCAATAACATAACCGGTATGATCAACCATCATTAACCTATCACCGTCACCATCTAATGCGATGCCGAGATCGGCTTGATGCTCTAAAACAGCAGCACTGATTGCTACCATCGATGTTGCACCACATTCATGATTAATATTAGTGCCATTTGGCGAAGTGCCAATTTCAATAACTTCTGCGCCTAGCTCTCGAAAAACTTTAGGGGCTATGTGATAAGTGGCACCATTGGCGCAATCTACCACGATTTTCATGTTTTTCAATGAAAACTGATTTGGAAAGTTACTTTTACAAAATTCAATATAACGCCCAGCAGCATCTTCAATGCGATTGGCTTTACCTAAATGCGCTGATTCAACACAGCCCATTTCTTTATCTAATTCAGCTTCAATAGCTAATTCAACGTCATCGGGTAACTTTTGTCCGTCTTGAGAGAAAAATTTTATACCATTGTCGTAAAATGGATTATGTGACGCGCTAATAACAATGCCCGCTTCCGCACGAAAGGTTTTTGTTAAATAAGCAATGCCTGGCGTTGGCATAGGCCCTAGCAAGCCAATATCAATACCCGCTGCAGAGAACCCTGCCTCTAATGCTGATTCCAACATGTAACCTGATATACGTGTATCTTTACCAATGAGTACTTTTTTAGTGCCTTGTGCAGCTAAAACACGTCCGGCGGCATAACCCAACTTCATAACAAATTGTGGGGTAATTGGGTATTGGCCGACTAATCCACGAATTCCATCGGTACCGAAATATCTTCTTTCTGACATGAGTTTCTCCATTGAGCTAATGGCTTTGCAACTAGCTCTTTAATCCTAACTGTTTACTGATTATCAGTAACGGCTTGTAATACTTTCAATGCGTCCACAGTTTCTTGGACATCATGAACACGAATAATATTAGCCCCTTGCTGGGCTGCAATAACGGCAGCGCTTATGCTACCAGCAAGACGTTGTTTAACATCTCGATTTAATAAATTTCCAATCATAGATTTACGCGAAATCCCGATCAATAAAGGCTGTTTCAGTTGGCTAAATGCAGATAAGTGAGCTAACAAATGAAAATTTTGTTCGAGTGTTTTTCCAAAACCAAAGCCTGGATCTAAAATGATTCGCTCTCTTGCAATACCGGCATTAACGCAAGCTTCAATTCGCTGTTGAAAAAACGCCACAATATCGTTAATAACATGCTCATAGCTTGGATTATTCTGCATGGTACGAGGTAAACCTTGCATATGCATTAAACAAACCGGGATAGTGCTTTGTGCCACCGCCGCTAAGCAGCCTTCATTTCGTAGCGCAGCTACATCATTAATCATGTCGGCACCTGCGGCTATCGCTGCGCTCATTACTGAGGCTTTGCTAGTATCAATAGACACTACAACATTAAAACGTTGTTTAATCGCTATAAGTACAGGAATAACCCGTGCTAACTCATCTTCTTCACTGACATCTAAAGCGCCAGGTCGTGTCGACTCACCGCCAATATCAATAATGCTAGCGCCATCAGCGATCATACATTCAACTTGTGCAAGCGCAAGCTCTAGTTGCGTGTACTTACCACCATCTGAAAATGAATCTGGGGTAAGGTTAAGAATCCCCATCACTTGCGGTATCGATAAGTCTAGGCTTGAATTTGGACAATTAAGTTCAGTTACCTGCATATACTCTTTATTCATTTTGTTGATAAATAATCTTCAAACTTTACATAAGTTAAAGCCTCAACAGCTGATAAATCAAACGATTTAACCATTGAGGCTTTTCGGTCATACATTGCTATTTATTTAGCAGGAATATCTGAAGGTTCCGTTGAGCTTGAAGATTCAGTTGTTCCTTTTTTCTCATCATTTTTTTTTGCTGATGGTTTACTAGAGTCAGCATTGTCATCTGATTTATCATCAGAGCTCGTACCATCGAAATCAGCCGGTGGGCGAACTTTAGTACGATTCATTAGATCATCTACTTGTAAGGCATCAATGGTTTCATATTCCATTAACGCATCTTTCATCGCATGCAAAATATCTTCATTTTCTTTTAAGATAGTCGCCGCACGTTCATAGTTACGATTAACAAAGTCTTTAATTTCTTCATCAATAGCGCGTGCTGTTTCGTCAGACATGTTCAGTGATTTAGATGATGTTCTACCTAAAAACACTTCACCTTCTTCTTCAGCAAATAGCATTGGCCCCATTTTTTGAGAAAAACCCCACTGCGTAACCATTTTACGAGCAAGTTGCGTGGCACGTTCAATATCATTTGAAGCGCCTGTTGAAACTTTTTCAAAACCATAAATCATTTCTTCAGCAATACGACCACCATACAGTGATGAAATATTACTTTCTAAATGTTGTTTACTATGACTAAAACGGTCTTGCTCTGGTAAATACATAGTCACACCTAACGCACGACCACGTGGCATAATACTGACTTTATAAACGGGATCATGATCTGGCACTAAGCGACCGACAATAGCGTGACCTGCTTCATGATAAGCGGTCATTTCTTTCTCAGTTTCACTCATCACCATTGAGCGACGTTCAGAGCCCATCATGATTTTATCTTTAGCTTTTTCAAACTCTGCCATACCAACAACACGACGTGCTGCACGGGCGGCAAACAATGCTGCTTCGTTAACTAAGTTAGCTAAATCAGCACCTGAAAAACCTGGGGTACCACGAGCAATTACCGATGCTTTAACATCATCACCTAAAGGTACTTTACGCATATGCACCTTAAGAATTTGTTCACGGCCACGAATATCCGGTAAACCAACAGTGACTTGACGGTCAAAACGGCCTGGACGAAGTAACGCAGGGTCTAATACGTCTGGACGGTTAGTTGCGGCAATAACGATTACCCCTTCATTACCTTCAAAACCATCCATTTCAACTAGCATTTGGTTAAGTGTTTGCTCACGTTCATCGTGACCACCCCCCATACCGGCGCCACGTTGGCGACCAACCGCATCAATTTCATCGATGAAAATAATACAAGGCGCTGATTTTTTAGCTTGTTCGAACATGTCACGCACACGAGAGGCACCAACACCAACAAACATTTCAACAAAGTCTGAACCTGAAATAGTAAAGAACGGTACTTTCGCTTCACCCGCAATGGCCTTGGCTAATAGTGTTTTACCGGTACCCGGTTGACCAACCATTAATACGCCTGATGGAATACGTCCACCTAGCTTTTGAAAACGTGATGGGTCTTTCAAGTAGTCGACTAACTCAGATACTTCTTCTTTTGCTTCGTCACAACCGGCAACATCAGCAAAAGTTGTTTTAATTTGATCTTCGCCTAATAAACGCGCTTTCGATTTACCGAAGCTCATCGCGCCTTTACCGCCGCCACCTTGCATTTGACGCATGAAGAAAATCCAGACACCAATAAGCAATATCATTGGGAACCAAGATACAAAGATAGTCATTAAGAAACTAGGCTCTTCTGGTAGTTCACCTGAAGCATTAACGCCTTTCTTAACTAAATCGTTGATTAAATCACGATCATAACCACCGGGTATAACAGTAACAAACTTTTCGCCACTACGATTAATACCATTAATAACGCCATTTCTATCAACGTCAACTTCTCTAATCTGCCCTTGACGTACGTCTTGGATAAATTGTGTGTAATCCACTTGTTGATCTTTGCCGCTTCCAGGAGTAAAACTTTGGAAAACAGACATTAATACAACTGCAATAACTAACCATAAAATAAGATTTTTTGCCATATCGCTCAACTTAATGACCTCTTGCTAATGTTCAAAATGGTGCGATGAAATAATTCCACCTAATTTACTACAATTTAAAGCCGGTCGCCACTAGATAAACTTCACGTGAACGAGCACGTGACGATTCTGGCTTGCGAGTTTTAACGGTTTTAAATGCGGCTCGAGCATCTTTCATAAATTGCTCAAAGCCCTCTCCTTGAAACACTTTCACTACAAAAGCGCCATTTTTCTTTAAAACTTGATTGCACATATCTAGCGCTAACTCTACTAAATACATGCTTCGAGCCGCGTCTGCGGTGTCATTACCGGTAAAGTTTGCTGCCATATCAGACATAACAACATCGATATTTTTACCATTAATTCGGGTCAATAAAGCATCAAGTACGGCTTCTTCTCGAAAATCACCTTGCAGAAAATCAACACCTGCAATAGGGTCCATAGCTAAAATGTCGCATGCAACAACTTGCCCGCTATCCCCCACAACTTTCGTTGCGTATTCAGACCAACCGCCTGGAGCCGCGCCTAAATCAACCACTTTCATGCCTGGCTTAATGAGTTTATCTTTTTTGTTAATTTCTTCAATTTTAAAAACAGCGCGTGATCTAAGCCCTAATCTTTGCGCCTTTTTTACATATTCATCATCAAAATGCTCTTTTAACCATCGAGCACTACTGACACTGACCTTATTTTTACTCATTCAATCCACTTATATATTTATGCTATTAAAGCGTTACTTATCTTCAGGATATTCGTTAATGTTATTTACTATTGTAATAACTGCAGACTATCTTAACGAAAAACAAGCGATAAAAGTACGTTAAAAAGCTCTCGCTTTGTAAACAATATTAGTATTACAAACTAGATGGAGGTAAAATAGTGATAATTCAAGCTAACTTGTAACGAAAATTGTTAATGAACTTAAATAAAAAACAAATTCAGTATTTAAAAGGCCTTGCTCATAGCCTTAAACCCGTTGTATTACTAGGTAATAACGGTCTTACCGAAGCGGTAGTTGCCGAAATTGACTTCGCTTTAAATCATCACGAATTAATCAAAATTAAAATTCCTACTGATGATCGTGAGAATAAAGCACTCATTGTTGATGCGATTTGTCGTGAAACAAACGCGACTAAAGTGCAAGTGATCGGTAAAACCTTAGTTATTTATCGCCAAACCGAAGAAAAGAAAATACGTATTCCAAAAATTTAATGAGTTAATAATTAAATTTTATTCAAAAAAGGGCTGATGCCCTTTTTTTATGTCTTTAGAAAGTCAAAACACTATATTAGTAAAAACTAATATACAAATTTTTATCTTTATCATAAACTAAAACATACACGTGAATTATCTATGGATGTTGAAATGATTTTATCAGTACCAGAATTAGTTGCTCAGGCGAAAGCATCGGTTAACTGTGTTAGTGCGACACAGGCGTTCAAAAATAAACAAGCGATCTTTATTGATGTCAGAGAGCCTGCAGAGAGCAACGCCTCAATAATTGAAAATTCGTTACAAATTCCTCGAGGCGTTTTAGAAATGAATATTGCTAAATACTGCCCAGATCCGGATATGGAAATTTATTTACATTGCGCTTCTGGTGGTCGTGCCGCTTTAGCTGCAGAGCAATTACAACGTATGGGGTATAAAAATGTTAGTGCGATCAGTTGTCAACACAACGACGTGCTCCAGGCAAAAAAAAGCCAGTAGTTTAGGGGCTGTTGATCTTTGTTTATATTTTCAGCAATAGGTTATTTTTGATGTTAGCAAAGCAGAATGAACGGGGTTTGGTTGTTCCAAATAAGTGAAATTCTAATGCCGCTAGCGTTAAAAATAGCCATTGCCCAAAGGGCTGAGGCTAAAATCACCTTACTTTGCGTTGAAAATAGTTAATTTAGATGACTAAACTACACCATTTTCGCCTTAATTAAGGTGATTTAATCTCTCAGCTGAATGATTAAACAAAGATCAACAGCCCCTAGTCTTTCCTAATTACTGGCTTTATTGATATTAAACGCACTTACTTTAAGATGAGCTGCGTTTAGCAAATAAGACTGATAATTAAATGTGCTCTACCGCAACAATTTCATACTCAACCACACCACCAGGAGTAGTAATTTCGATTTCACTGTCCACCTCTTTACCAATTAAACCACGAGCAATAGGTGAGTTTAACGAAATACGACCGGTTTTAAAGTCGGCTTCATCATCGCCAACAATTTTATAAGTCACTTCTACTTCGGTATCGATATTTAATAAGGTTACTGTAACACCAAAAATAACTTTACCCGTATTGGGTATTTTTGTGACGTCGATAACTTGTGCATTACATAAGCGACCTTCGATATCTTGAATACGCCCCTCACAAAAGCCTTGCTCTTCTTTAGCGGCATGGTATTCAGCATTTTCTTTTAAGTCACCATGCTCACGCGCATCAGCAATATCTTTAACAATACGAGGACGTTTTTCTGTTTTTAGAATTCTTAATTCTTCTTTTAATTGCTCAGCGCCAAGCAATGTCATTGGATATTTTGTCATTTTACTCTTCTTTTTCTAACAAGAAAGGCGGCTTATCTATGCAATTTTTCATAGATAACCACCTTTAGAAAATAATTCGCTTACACAACGTTTATCGATAAGCGGTCAATATTAGGATAAAGACCGCTTTAATATAAATTATTTACAACGTTTATGTAACTCTTGTATTGAGGTTACGATATTACGGTCATCTGCAGCATGTGATTGGCAAGCAGCAAATGCAGCGTTCAGAGTTGTAGTATATGCGACTTTGTAACGTAAAGCACCACCACGTAACACTTTAGAATCTTCAATCGCTTTGCGACCTTCAGTAGTGTTAATAATGTAGTTGTACTCACCATTCTTAATTCTATCAAGAATGTGTGGACGACCTTCATGTACTTTATTCACTAAGCGACATGGAATATTAGCTTCACCAAGCATAACCGCAGTACCGTGAGTAGCGTCTAGTTCATAACCCAAAGCAACCATTTGTTTAGCTAGTTCAACAACACGACCTTTATCACTATTACGTACAGAAATTAATGCGCGGCCATCTTTTGGTACTGATACGCCAGCACCTAAATTAGCTTTAGCGTAAGCTTCTTCAAAGGTGTCACCAACGCCCATCACTTCACCGGTTGAACGCATTTCTGGCCCAACTAACGGGTCACTACCGTGGAACTTGTTGAATGGGATCACGACTTCTTTAACTGAAAAGTATGGTGGAATAACTTCTTTTGTTATTCCTTGTTCTTTCAATGACTTACCTGCCATTACGCGAGCACCTACTTTCGCTAAAGGTACCGCCGTTGCTTTCGATACAAACGGAATAGTACGTGCAGCACGAGGATTTACTTCAATTAAGTAAACCTTATCGTCTTTAACAGCCATTTGTGTGTTCATTAAGCCAATAACACCTAATTCGAACGCTAAGTCAGTGACTTGCTTGCGCATAACGTCTTGTACTTCTTGGCTTAAACTGTAAGCAGGTAATGAACATGCTGAGTCACCTGAGTGCACACCCGCTTGTTCGATATGCTGCATAATGCCACCAACAACAACATCAGTGCCATCACATACCACATCAATATCAACTTCAATGGCGTCATCTAGGAAATGGTCAAGTAATACTGGCGAATCATTTGAAACACTTACCGCTTCCGTCATATAACGGCGTAGGTCCTCTAGGTCGTAAACAATTTCCATCGCACGGCCACCCAATACATATGATGGACGAACCACTAATGGAAAACCAATAGCTTCAGCTTTTGCCATCGCTTCGTCAATTGAAGTGACGGTCGCATTTTCTGGTTGCAATAAACCTAAGCGGTCTACGGCTTGCTGAAAACGCTCTCTGTCTTCAGCGCGGTCAATCGCATCGGGTGAAGTACCAATAATTGGCACACCAGCAGCTTCTAACGCACGGGCCAATTTAAGTGGCGTTTGACCACCATATTGCACGATAACGCCTTTAGGCTTTTCAATACGAACAATTTCAAGTACATCTTCAAAAGTAATTGATTCGAAATATAAGCGGTCAGAGGTATCGTAATCAGTTGAAACAGTTTCAGGATTACAGTTAACCATAATGGTTTCATAACCATCTTCACGTAATGCTAGTGCCGCATGCACACAACAGTAATCAAATTCAATTCCTTGGCCGATACGGTTTGGACCGCCACCTAAGATCATGATTGATTCTTTATCTGTCGGGTTAGCTTCACACTCTTCATCATAAGTAGAGTACATATAAGCGGTATCTGAACTAAATTCCGCCGCACAGGTATCAACTCGTTTATATACTGGGAAAATATTGGCATTATGACGTTTTTTGCGAATTTCAGCTTCTGCGACACCAATAATGTCGGCTAAACGTGAATCAGCAAAACCTTTACGTTTTAGTTTACGTAAATAGCTCGGTGTTAATACTTTTAAACCACCTTCGGCAACTTTCGCTTCTTCTAAAACAATATCTTCAATTTGCACTAAGAACCAACGGTCGATATTGGTTAGGCGGAAAATATCATCGACACTTAACCCTAAACGAAATGCATCAGCAATGTACCAAATGCGATCAGCACCAGCCTCTTGTAGTTCATGCATTATTTTGGTTTTAGCACCCGGTTGAGTGACATCAACCATAGGGTCAAAACCATTCACGCCCACTTCCAATCCACGTAATGCTTTTTGTAGTGATTCTTGTTGGTTACGACCAATTGACATCACCTCGCCTACTGATTTCATTTGCGTGGTTAATCTATCTTCCGCACCAGCAAACTTTTCAAAGTTAAAACGTGGGATTTTAGTGACTACGTAATCAATAGTTGGCTCAAATGATGCCGGTGTAGCACCACCGGTAATATCGTTAGTTAATTCATCAAGGGTATAACCTACAGCAAGTTTTGCGGCAATTTTAGCAATAGGGAAACCCGTTGCTTTTGACGCTAATGCTGAAGAACGAGATACCCTTGGGTTCATCTCAATGATCACCATGCGACCTGTGTTAGGACAAATACCAAACTGTACGTTGGAACCACCGGTTTCAACACCGATTTCACGTAATACGGCAATCGATGCGTTACGCATGATTTGGTATTCTTTATCGGTTAGCGTTTGAGCGGGTGCTACGGTAATTGAATCACCAGTATGAATGCCCATAGGGTCGAAGTTTTCAATCGAACAAATAATGATACAGTTATCATTTTTGTCGCGAACCACTTCCATTTCATATTCTTTCCAACCGATTAATGATTCATCAATCAATAGCTCTGATGTCGGAGAAAGATCTAAACCACGGGTACAAATTTCAGTAAATTCTTCACGGTTATAAGCAATACCGCCACCGCTACCCCCCATAGTAAACGATGGACGAATAATACAAGGGAAACCTAGATTTTTACTGGCCGCATGCGCTTCTTCAAGGGTATGTACTATTTCAGCACGTGGCGTGTCTAAACCAATCGCTTTCATGGCTTTGTCGAAACGACTACGGTCTTCAGCTTTATCTATCGCATCAGCTGTCGCACCAATCATCTCAACGTTGAATTCTTTCAATACGCCTTTAGCTTCTAGCTCAAGCGCACAGTTCAATGCCGTTTGACCGCCCATTGTCGGTAATACGGCACAAGGACGCTCTTTTTCAATAATTTTACGCACAACTTCCCAATGAATCGGTTCGATATAAGTTGCATCGGCCATTTCGGGATCTGTCATTATCGTTGCAGGGTTTGAGTTAACCAATACAACGCGGTAGCCTTCTTCGCGCAGTGCTTTACAAGCTTGTGCGCCAGAATAATCAAACTCACATGCTTGGCCAATCACAATTGGACCTGCGCCTAAGATCAAGATAGTTTTTAAATCAGTACGTTTTGCCATTTTATAATCTCTCTTCTCTTGTCTAGGGGCTAAGCTTTTTTTGCAGCAACGATTAAGTCAATAAAGTGGTCGAACAAAGGCGCTGCATCTGCAGGACCTGGGCTCGCTTCAGGATGACCTTGAAAGCTAAAGGCTGGCTTATCCGTACGATGAATACCTTGAATTGAGCCATCAAATAGTGAGGTATGCGTCACGGTTAAGTTTTCAGGTAAATTATTTTCATCAACCGCAAAACCATGGTTTTGTGCGGTGATCATCACAACGTTACGTTCGAAGTCTTTCACTGGGTGGTTGCCACCATGATGACCAAACTTCATTTTAACGGTTTTAGCACCACTGGCTAAACCAAGCAGTTGATGACCTAAACAGATACCAAAAACGGGAATATCTGTGGTTAAGAATTTTTTAATTGCGCTGATGGCATAGTCACACGGCTCAGGGTCGCCAGGGCCATTGGATAAGAAAATACCATCGGGGTTCATGGCTAATACTTCTTCAGCTGAGGTTTGTGCAGGTACTACAGTAAGCTTACAACCACGGTCAACTAACATACGTAGAATATTACGTTTAGCACCGAAATCGTAGGCAACCACATGAAATGGTAGCTTTTCTGGTTTATCTGCAAAACAAGTATGGCCTTTTCCTAGCTGCCAGCTACCTTCAGTCCACTGGTAAGCTTCTTTGGTAGAAACAACTTTTGCTAAGTCCATGCCCTTAAGGCCCGGGAAACTTTGTGCTTGTGCTAGAGCCTTTGCTTCTTCTGCACTTTCGTCAGCTAAGTCACCCGCAATTATGCAACCATTTTGTGCACCTTTCTCACGTAATATACGGGTGAGTTTTCGGGTGTCAATATCAGCAATACCTAAAATATTTTTTGCTTTTAAGTAGTCGCTTAAACTTTGTTCACTACGAAAATTACTCGCTAATAGCGGTAAGTCACGAATAACTAAACCTTTAGCCCAAATAGTGCTAGATTCTTCATCTTCACTATTGGTACCTGTGTTACCTATATGTGGATACGTTAGGGTAACAATTTGCTCTGCATAAGAGGGATCAGTCAGAATTTCTTGGTAGCCGGTCATTGAAGTATTGAATACTACTTCACCAACAGCCGCTCCTTCTGCACCGATAGCGGTGCCCTTAAATACAGTGCCGTCTTCAAGCACTAACATGGCAGATTTAGTCAATTTAACCTCCGTTAAGAAGAAAGAATATTAATGGTAAACAACTAAAAACTTACCATTAACTGTAAAAGCGATACGTACAAAAAATGCCAAAAACCTAAGCCAGTTCATCATGAACTGTAAATTTTTGACAAAATCCACTTATTTTACGCTTGAAAGCTTCTTTCGTCTAGTAATAATTGTGAAAAACCTCTGTTTTTGACGACATTGCTGCAAAGACGCCAAAAACAATACTTATCTATATAAAAAGCCCTAAAATACTAACCAATTAGTCAGGTTTTAATTCACTTAAGTGGCTTAGTTATAGCAAATCTAATACCTTTATTACGCTTTAATGAATTGCTCTTAATCTTTCAAGCCCAAAACATCTTGCATGTCGTAATAACCCGCTGGAGCTTCACTTAACCAAAATGCTGCTCGCATTGCTCCTAATGCAAAAGTCATACGAGAACTAGCTTTATGCGTTAATTCTAGTCGTTCACCAATATCGGCAAAATATGCCGTATGTTCGCCAACAATATCGCCAGCGCGCACAGTGGCGAAGCCGATAGTGCTAGGATCTCTTTCATCAGTGATCCCCTCTCGACCGTAAACTGCGACTTTATTTAAGTCTCGACCCAAGGTATCTGCAATCACTTGGCCCATTTTCACGGCAGTGCCAGAAGGCGCATCTTTTTTAAATCTGTGATGGGCTTCAAAAATTTCTATATCAGTATAGTCGCCAATTGCTTTGGCAGTGATTTCAAGCAACTTAAACAGTAAATTTACGCCGACACTGGTATTGGGTGCTAAAACTAAGGGGATATGTTCGCCAGCAGCTTTGATGGTTTCTACTTGCTGGTCTGAAAAACCGGTTGTACCGATAACTAAAGCTTTATTATGCTGTTTACACCATTGTATGTGTTCAAGCGTTGCTGCTATCGAAGTGAAGTCGATAAGTACATCGGCGGCTAAAAGCGTTTGATAGTCAGTCGTTGTTTTATGACCAATTGCGCCAATACCTGCTATTTCCCCCAAATCAAAATTTTCAAATGACGAGCCTTTGCGAACACTGCCACCAATGAGCTCTATCGATTTGTGCTCAATAGCCGCTTGTATTAAATTACGGCCCATACGTCCGCTACAGCCTAAAATAGCTACTTTCACTTTCATAGTAACGTCTTCCTACTTACTAGTGTTAATAAGGGGTTATACTAAATATCAAAAGGAGTATTCAACTCAACCGATTGATTTAGCTCTTGTGAAACAACATTAAAAATTTGCCATTGCCCTGCATTGAAGGCGAGATGGTAAAATGCCGAAAAGTCAGTAAAAACCTCGTCGTTGGGACCAATAAACTGCCAATCAACACAGGCTAATATCAGATTGTCGCTCAACTCACTAAAACTGGCCTTTAAGGCAATAAAGCGCGTTATTTTTGCCTGACTAAGCACAGTGAATATATCTAAAAACTCTCGTTCAAATGCACTATCGTCTTCAATAAGGAGTACTTTATCTGGTGTATGCAAAGTACATGGTAGTTGATAGCATTGCTGCGTAGCTGCTATATTTTGCTGATCAAACGCTTTGAGGTAACGTTGAAATAATTGTTCGAGTTCTGGCTGTATAGAATTCATATGATCTAACTTTGCTAGTATTCAGTAAGTATTTAGAAAATCTTTTACATCGTCATGCTTTCACTTCCCTGTAATCACGACACCCTTTACATCCTGTACATCGTCATTCTTTCACATCCCTGTGAACATGACATACCGTACATCCTGTACATAAAAAAGCCCTCAATTGAGGGCTTTTTTATAACAATTAAATTAACTAACAATGCTTAGTAATTCAACTTCAAATACTAAGGTTGCGTACGGAGGAATCGCACCTTGTGAGCCGCGTTCACCGTAAGCTAAGTTGTACGGCACATATAAACGCCATTTTGAACCTTCAGTCATTAATTGTAATGCTTCAGTCCAGCCAGCGATAACACCGCCAACAGGAAATTCAGCCGGTTGACCACGGTCAACAGAACTATCGAAGATATCACCGTTGATGAAAGTACCGTGGTAATGTGTGCGCACAGTGCTAGCCGCTGTTGGCTTTTCGCCTTCACCTGTTGCTAATATTTCGTATTGTAAACCAGATTCAGTAACAGTTACTTCATCACGTTTAGCATTTTCTACTAAGAAAGCCTCGCCTTCAGCTGATTTTTCTTTCGCTTCTGCTTGCTCTAGTTCCTGCATCTTTTGCGATACAATACCAAATGCTTCATTTAAGTCTTCATCAGATACTTGGCTAGCTGAGTTAGCAATTGCGTCAGCTAAGCCCGCTTGTACAGCTGATACATCAAAATCTTTAAAAGGGTTATTACGTAGTTGATCACCTAATTGACGACCTACACCGTAACTTACGCGTTGTTCGATTGTTTCGATTTTATTCTCAGACATATTTAATATTCACATTAATTGATACGATAAAAATTCGCGAAATAATAGCATAAAGTTCACCTTGTCTAAAGTGCTAGCAAAGCAAATTTTGTTATTTATTATAAGCTTTTTATTTTTTTACTGTGGTAACGCTTCAGTTATTTTTTGATAACATTGCGTTAACACTGGCGTCGATACGTTTAATTCTTCTGCCAAGGCCATCGGATAGGCGACTAACACATCAAACTCTGAATTTCCTCTCAACGCTAAGTCACGTTGCATCGACGTTTCACTACTATCAGGCAGGCGGGATAAAAAACTTAATGTTTCTCTCACATGTTTATCACTAATGCTTACACCCACTTTTCGGGCAATATCAGCGTATTCATTAACAATACGTTCTAATAAAAAGGCAATATGACTTTGTGAACGGATCTCGCCTAAGGTCAGTTTTCTAGATGCTGCTAATGCTCCCCATGCAGCAACAAGCATAAACTTGCGCCATAAAGCGAGATTAATGTCACTGGTTACGCCAACACTGATACCGGCAAGTTTCAAGCATTTAGCTATCTCGCTAAGTCGCTCTGTCGCCAACGCTTTTGCTGCAAGAGTTTGTTCATCAGCGGCACACTTCAGACTTTTATCGGCAAAAGCCCCTAAAGTGATATGAGGCTTAGCGCCAGTATGATTGATAACACCGTTATCTAACTTTTCAGCAATGATCTTGGCTAAACCGCCGATAATATTTTCTCCAGCAACACCTTGATCTTGCATAACTTCAAAGGCATTAACACCGTTTAACAAAGATATAACACGCGTATTCTTTAGTATCAGTGGCTTTATTTGTGCGATTGCACAGGTTAACTGATAAGATTTTACACAAAGAAAAATGACATCTGCCGGCGTTGCTAAGCTGTCACTGTTTAAACTGGTGGCATCAAGGACATTAACACTATCTAGCTGCACATCGCCTTCAATACTATTGATCGTTAGGCCTGATGCTTCCATACGTTTAAACTGCTGTCCTCGTGCGATAAAAGTTACATTTTCGCCGTGCTGCGCTAATCGACCACCAAAATAACCACCAACGGCACCACAACCCACGATAACAAAATGCATCACTCTTCCTATAAATACAGTAAATTTTGCTCAGTTTATCATGCAAAAAGTAAATAATCAGACACCGAATGTTAAAAACTGGCGTCAATGATATGCTTCCTGCACTGCTGTACAGTAATGGAACTTGCCAGCTTGCAAAGCACCGCGGCACAATTTGTTGTGTATTTACTGGTACTAATACTCAAGTAAACTTCTAGACGTCTAGATTGACAATTAAAATTAACATCATATAATGCACGACATCATAGACATTCCACAGAAAGTCGTTATGGTTTAATTTCAATAAAATAATAATGATAAAAAGATCCTATACATGAGCCTTAATACTTCTCAAACGCCTGTTTCAAAATCTGTTCCCAAAAGCCAACCAATGGCAAGTTTAATCAGCCTATTACCTTTCGGCGTTTTTCTCGCACTTTTTCTCGGTACTGGTATCGTTTTATCGTTGCAGGGCGTTGACTTTGCGTTTTACCAATTACCGGCCAGTATTGCCATTATTCCAGCTATTCTATTGGCGATTTACATGGGGCGAGATACCGTCAATGAAAAAATCAGCCAATTTATTCAAGGCGCTGGTCATCAGAACATTATTACTATGTGTATTATCTACCTGTTGGCAGGTGCCTTTGCGGCAGTCGCCAAAGCCACCGGCAGTGTTGATGCCAGTGTTCAGTTAGGGTTATCAATATTTCCAGACTATCTGTTATTACCCGGCCTGTTTTTAGTTGCTGCTTTTCTTGCTACTGCCATGGGTACGTCAATGGGGACCATTGCCGCCATTGCGCCTATTGCTTTAGGTTTTGTTGAGTCGTCGGATATTGACGCTAGCGTTATTGCCGGCTGTATTATCTCTGGCGCCATCTTTGGCGATAACTTGTCAATAATTTCTGATACCACTATAGCGTCTACTCGTAGCCAAGGCGCTCATATGAAAGATAAATTTCGAGTGAATTTTAAATTTGCGGTGCCTGCAGCAATAATCTGCTTAGCAATATTAGCAGCCCATGGTGTGACACTTAATCACGAAGTGAACCAAGAACTCGATGTTATTGGCTTTTTACCCTATATCGTTATTTTGGCGTTAGCACTGTCGGGCATAAATGTGTTTATGGTGTTGATTATCGGCATTGTGCTAGCTGCCGCTATAGGCATGATAAATAATGACTACCAATTAGTGAATTGGGTGAGTGATATCAATAAAGGCTTTGCTAGTATGCAAGATATCTTTATTTTATCGTTATTCATTGGTGGCCTAAGCGAGTTAATTAAACGCCAAGGTGGCTTAGCAGCGCTTACGGCAAGTATAGAACGCTTGACCCGTAAAGTGAGTCCAAACAACCAAAAACGCGCCGCAGGTCTTGGTATTGCTTCATTAGCTTTTTGTTGTAACTTTTTTACTGCCAACAATACGGTATCTATTATCGTTACCGGCGAAACAGCCAAGGGTTTAGCACAAGATGGTGAATTATCGCCTGCGCATTCAGCTAGCTTGTTAGATATTTTTGCCTGCATAAATCAAGGTTTATTGCCCTATGGCGCTCAAGCACTTTTATTAGGCGCCACATTAAAAATATCACCGATAGAAGTTATCACTAACGCTTATTATCCGATGATTTTATTTGTTGTTGCTAGTTTCGCGTTTTGGCGACTGACTAAAAAATAATTGCTTTATTGATCAAGCTAAATAGTCTCACCTCACATGACGAGTGTTTTAAAAGACAAAGTCATATAAAAAAGCCTGCTAAATGCAGGCTTTTCGATTATGTAGTCTAAACATACTGAAGCAGTGAATGCTATATAGTAGGTTTAACACATTTAGGCGCCGTTGCTTGTTTAAAGAACGGCGTTGATTTAGGTAAATGTTCAGTTAATTGTTTGATGCGCGTCGCGTTTGACGGATGGGTTGACATAAATTCAGGTGGTGCACCTTTTGACAACTTCGCCATATTTTGCCAAAGTTTGATACTGGCTTTAGGGTCAAAGCCAGATTTTGCCATTAAGTCTTGACCGACAATATCCGCTTCACTTTCATGACTGCGGCCATACGGCATTAATACCCCGTATTGCATACCTAAGCCTAAACCCGCCATCACGGTATTTCGACTTTCGACATTTTGGCTTTCTAATAAAACATTCACCAGCGATAAGCCCATTTGACTGGCTTGATTAGATGATAAGCGTTCGTTCGAGTGACTTTCAATAACATGCCCGACTTCGTGACCAATAATAGCACCGAGTTGATCTTGGTCTTCAGCCACCTTTAATATGCCAGTATAAACACCAATTTTACCACCAGGCAGTGCAAAGGCATTAACTTGTTCAGAATCAAAAACTACCACTTCCCAGGCACCATCATGGGCTGACTTAGGGACATTTTTTGTAATAGCGCTGGCAACACATTGCACATAACGATTAATTTGGGGTGATTGGTTAATTTTTTCTTTTGTTTTCATTTCCTCAAATGAGGCCGCGCCCATTTTATTAAGTTCATCTTCAGGCACCATCATTAGCTGCGAACGACCCGTTGAAGATGTTGTACAGCCCGCCAATGTCATCACAGCAAGACAAACCGCTAATTTAACTTTCATTTGATTTCCTAAAATAATTCCCTTGTGGGCCTATTCTAAGTAATGAAAATGTAAATATCTATTGTTTATTAGAAATACTAACCCTAATCATTTTAATGGTTTACTCGTCTTAAATTAAATGAAAACGAACTACCTGCACCTAAGGTGCTTTGCACTTTGATATCAGATTTCAAAAGCTCTAATAATTTTTTGGTAATGGCCAAACCCAAACCAGTATGTTTATTTTTGTCTTGTATCGCATTACTAGCACGGTAACGAGTGTCGAATATATATGATAATTCTTCGGCTTTTATACCGGTACCATTGTCTGTAATACTTAATCGGCATTGATTGCTGTCATATTCTTCAATAGCAAAAACAATTTTTCCATTTTCACCGGTATGGCGAATGGCGTTCTCAAGTAAATTACTGATCACCCGCTCAAGTTTAGCGATATCACTATGTACTTGAGTGTATGAGCATTTAGGCTCAACCGATATGTCGATATTTTTTTCACTCGCCGCTAAATTAAACTTTGCCACCACATCGTAAAGTAGCTCTGCAAGATTAAACGCTTCAAAATTTAGCGATACTTGGCCTCCTTCAAGATGGGCAAGCTCAAATATTTGGTCAATAAGTAACTTCAACTGCAGCGTGTTCTTTAACACGGTATTAATATATTTTTCTCGCGCTTGCGCGGTTAATTCATCACCTTTATGAGCAATCATCTCTATATAGCCCTGCAAAGACGACAGCGGCGTACGTAAATCATGAGAAATATCCGCCAGCAGCTCTCTTCGTTGCACGTCACTTTGCTGCAATAGATTCAATTGGCCATTAATTTGATTGACCATTTCTTCAAAAGCGATGCCCAATTGATGTACTTCGTTACTACTATTGGGTATCCATGGCGTTAAACTCACTTTAGCTTTATCAAAGCCCACTTTTTTAAGTTGCTGAATATCACTGTTTAGTCGACGAAGTGGTCGGGTAAAATAATAAAAAATACCCAGCATGACAATAAAAAGAAACAGTAACGCACCAACAAGCATCACCATAGAAAGCTCGGCTTGGCGGTCTGAATCTAAACGACTATAGGCTGACTCATAACGCTCACCCGCAACAATCACATAAAGATAACCTCTTAACTCACTGCCATTAAAAACGGGCGCGGCAGAGAATATTTTTTTTCTGCTTTCATGTTGAGGATCATCGCCGTAAATAGGTAGGCTGATTTGATTTTGAGTTAATTGAATTAGCGGTTTTAGATTAATGCTATCGCGTTTGATCAGCGAAGGTGCTATCGAATGGGTTAAAATAGCACCATGAGGATCAACAAAGTAAAACTCGAATGCAGGTCCCAAAACCATCAAGGTATGAAAAAGGTTTTTTAGGGCTTGGTGATCATAAGCCCCTTCTTGTAGCAAGGGGTTGTCACGCGCTAGACTAGCAGCAAGGGAAAGATGCAAGTGCTGCTCAGACTCATAACGCGTAGTCTGTTCTAAGTGTTCAGCCCAAACAAAAAACACACTTATGATGACCAAAAAAACCGCTAATAACGATAATGAAAGTCGGTGATAAAGCGAAAATTTCACGCCGATACACCTTGACGACAAAGTTTGTAACCAACGCCCCAAACGGTTTGAACAATTTCAGGTTTAGTGGCATTACGTTCAATTTTATTGCGTAATCGATTGATGTGTGAATTTACCGTATGTTCATAGCCACTGTGGTGGTAACCCCATACTGAGCTTAATAGTTGTTCGCGAGAAAATACTTGTTCTGGGTGAGAGGCTAAATAAAACAGTAGATCAAACTCTGTTGAGGTTAATTCAATATTTTTACCGTTAAGGCTGGCACTATGAGTAATGCTATCTATTTGTAAAGTACCGACAGTAAGGTAATGCTCAGGTGATTGCTGCGCTAATTGTTGCTGACTAATTTTTGAGAGCAAATGCACACGCCTTAGTTGGCTGCGAACTCTAGCTTGTAGCTCTCGAACGCTGAACGGTTTAGTCATATAGTCGTCAGCGCCAAGCTCAAGGCCCAGCACCCGATCAATTTCACTATTTCTTGAGGTTACCATTAAAATCACCTGCTCAGGTTTTTGCTCGCGTAATTGCCGGCACACATCTAAACCAGAGATACCCGGCAACATCACATCAAGCATCACTAAGTCATATTGATTGACAGCTAACTTTTCCAATGCGCTTTCACCAGATATACAATGTTCCACTGTTACACCGATCTCCTGCAAGGTTAACGTCACCAAGTCGGCAATATCTTGATCATCTTCAACCACCAGTATGGTATCCATGCTTTGCTCCATTATTATTATCTTTTATTGACAAGAACGAAGCACAGATATAAAAACTAGCAACTAAGTCACTACCTTAATATAGTGACCTAAACATCATGATTTAGTGTTAATGATCACTCTACACGAGTTACAGATATTGCTAATGTCGGGTTATCAAAACGATGCGCTTGGGTTAATACCGACTGCATTAAGCCATCATCACTGCTAATAACACCGGAATGCATAGCAATAAAGTTAACATCATCTCGCTCAGCATTAAAACCTTCTCCGCCAGCAGCAGGACCCGGTATTGTTGCCATTGTTTCGCTATTTTTTTCTGTGCCTGAATCATAAGAACTTGTTCGCAGCGAAATACTTTCGCCTACGGCCAGTGTTTCTAACGACATCGCGTTAATCCCGCTAAAGGCATCATTAGTATTAACTAACATAGTTGCTGTTGATAGCATCATAGGTTTTGTGTCGACAAGGCTCACCGATACGGTTTCGCTCATACCTGGCATGATAACGCCAGCACCACTTGCACTCGCTAACACCATATCCTGTGCCAGTACTTGTGAGTTATCACCACTTTCAGCTAAGTTTTCCATTGCAACAGTCGCGCTAGCCCCTAGTTCAAATAAAGCACCATCATTATGTAAAATAACCGCAACTGGTGATAATGGTTGCGCATGAGTTAAATTAGTCAAACTAACTTCATAGGTATAAGTTACCGGAGCAGGAGGTGTTGGCGGTACTGGCTCGGGTGATGAATTGCTACTCCCCCCACCACAGGCTGACAGTAAAACCGTAAAGCCTAGTGCTGGCCAGATGCCTTTACGGGCGAGCTGATTTTTATAAAAAATAGTCATAATTATCCCCTATTTCACTGTAACAGTTACACGGGCAACTGGGTTTAACCAACGATGTACGGTATTGTCTAAATCACTTTTACCTGCTGTTAGGTTATCGTCGCCTAAACTACCACGATGAATATGCACGGTGGTATTCGATTCTTCAGTTGTCACACCTGTGCCGCCCGTACCTGCGTCCATACCTGGAGCTGCTGGAATGCCTAATACACCTGGAGCGCCGCCACCGTTGATCACTTCGTTGTTTGCTTCAGTACCGGCGTCATAAGCGTTAATATTAAAGGTATAACTGCCTGCTTCTGATGGAATTTTCCAACGGCTTAAGCCGGCAAAACCATCATTAGTCGGTAGTAACATAGTCACAATCGACAAATACGTATTACCTTCATCAGTACTTAACATTGCCGTTGTTGATTGACCAGGAGCAAGCAAGCCACTGGCGGGGTTGGCGGCATTGTTTGCATTCGCGGCTTCAAGTAAGGTAACAAGGCCTGAAATGTCGCCACCTTCGGCCATCATTTGTAATTCTGGTGTCGCGGCGGTGCCAGCACTAAATAGCGACATAGTATCGTTATGAGCTGACATTAAAATAGGTGTGTAATAAATACCTTGAGTAAGATTAGTAAATTTGACGTCTAATTCTTGTGCCATTAACGCTGAGCTTGAAAGCGCTAATGCAATAGCTGATGCTGCTTTAAAAAATTTCATGTGTTTCCCTTGATGACTAAATGATTTCGCATTCAGTATGCAAAGCAAACATGGCTAAACTTTCACAGAGTTATCACAAATCTATCACAAGTTTATCAATTAAAAGTAATGAAATTTATTTGCTGATCAGCGTGTCTCGGCCTTTACTAACACCAAAAACATCATCAGGATAAAAGCCTAGCGTTACATGGAAGTCTTTATTATTTAACAATAATTTTTGTCGAATAAATTGTCCATCAGCAGATGAAGCAACAACAAAATAACTGCTTTTATCATCTTTATTGACTGTACCTAAGCCATGTAACGTGACACGAAACTTTTGTGATAAATTAAGTTTTTCTTTATCAATAGTTTGATATTCGTAAGGATTAATTAAGGTGACATGAAAAAATTGATGATCTCGCGCCGCTTGGTGCTCTCTATAAATCGTATATTGCTCTTCACCTAGTTCATTTTTTAATTGCGCTAAATAACCGCTAAGATCGGCACCAGAGATTTTGCCGCCAAAGTAAACTAAGCCACTGCTGTCTTTAAGCTCACTAATGTCTAACAGCAAAGTTTTATCAACATTCAATTCATTGGTTACCGTTTCATTTGATAACGGCGACAACGCTCTTGCTAAAGGTTTAGCTTGTTGCGTTTTTACTGCCGATATGGTTTTTTCTGTTGGTACGACATTATCCACTAAATTCGTTGCCATCACGATATCAGTGCCAAAAAACATCATCATTATTACGTAAAAAAGATACTTACTATTATTGTTCATTTGGTTGTCCTATTTAAACTAAATTTAGCACTAGCATTACGCATTAATTAGCTAACGTAATTAAAAATTCTGGTGAAATTATCACTCAAGCAGTCGCTAGTAAGGAGAGATAAATCGTTTAATTTTATGCTACCACTGACATTAACTCGCATTAATCGATATACTTAGCAATGTTCTAGGAAAGCTTATTTAAAACACTGTACTAGAAGTTACATTAGTAATTTCCTGCACGTTTATCGTATTAATCACAAGTCGGAGTTACTTTTTCTTTAATGCTATTTTCAATCAGTCCGGAACTCTTTAATTATATTGCCATTACATTCGCGCGTTTTAAATGGCAGCTTTTGGCATGGAGTTTATTCTTTTTTTTACTTTTTATCGGCTTGCAGTCACAAATACAACTTAAAACACCCAGTATATTGGTATGGCTAGCGATACTTATTTTATTTATTGCTATTGAAAGTTTGGTTGTGTCAGCCTTTATGTTTTTCTTTCAGGTACTCCCCTCTACACGCGAAGAAAATGCTTCTTGGTATAAGTTCTACCGAGCGATTGAGTGGTGTGAAACCTTACTATTTACCATATTATTACCTTTGCCAATCATCTTGTTTTTCTATGCATTTATTCGCTTAGAAGCCATGCATTAAACAGCAAAGTCTTAAACAGAAAAACCACTTAAATATGTCGACGCTTTTGGGCATAAATCCCTAAAACACTAAAAATTGCCACGATCAAAGGTAAAACATAACGGTTTGGCACTTGTGACAATTGCTGAGATAACAATGTCGTCAACCATACCGTTAACAAGCCATAACCGAAGGCGCAAACTAAGATAAAGGTAATGCAGCGGATAATAAAATGCTGCCTAGCAACAAGCTTACGCACTGCGTTATTAATATCATTACCAAAAACAACCAATAACGTCGCCACAATAGCCATGGCTGTTTGATATTGATAACCACGAAACCACTGACCAATATCGATGAATAACTCAGTCATACGACCTCAAGATAAGTTTTAAATTAAAAGCCAATTCAATTTTTGCCGCTAGAAATAAATTAGCTATTTAACAAGGCAATCATTTCATCTTCGGTTAATACGCTGACCCCTAAGTCTTGTGCTTTAACTAATTTAGAGCCTGCTTTTTCGCCCGCCACCAAATAATGAGTTTTTGCTGAAACACTGCCAGAAACCTTTGCGCCTAAAGCTTGCAAAGCGGCCTTTGCTTCATTTCGGCCCATCTTACTCAGGGTACCGGTCAGCACAAAAGTTTGATCTTTAAGCGGTAACTCATCGTCACTTTTTACTTCAATATCAGGCCAGGACATAATAGCTTCAAGCTCTTCAACGACTTCAAGGTTATGGGCTTGGGCAAAAAAGTTAACAATGTTTTTCGCCACAATAACGCCAACATCAGGCACTTGTTGTAACTGCTCGTCATTGGCCGCTTTAATAGCAGCAAAGGTGCGAAAATACTGCGCTAAATTAGCTGCGGTGGTTTCACCCACCTCGCGAATCCCCAAAGCATAAACAAATTTTGCCAATGTGGTGCTTTTGGCTGACTCAAGACCCTTGATTAAGTTGTCGGCTGATTTTTGCCCCATGCGGGCCATCGTACTGACATCTAGGCTGGTTAATTTAAATAAATCTGCTGGGGTTTTTATCAAACCTTCATCAACTAACTGTTCAACTAATTTATCACCCAAACCATCAACATCAAGCGCTTTACGTGAAGCAAAGTGCTTAATTGCTTCTTTACGCTGCGCCTGACAATATAAACCACCAGTGCAGCGCAATACGGCTTCACCTTCCGCTTTCATCACGGCTGATTCACATACGGGACATACCTTAGGAAAACTGATAACTTCGGCATTTTCTGGTCGACGCTCAACAACGACACTGACAATTTGTGGTATCACATCACCGGCACGGCGAATAATCACGGTATCGTTAATTTGTATACCTAAACGGTCAATCTCATCTTGATTATGTAGCGTGGCATTACTCACCGTAACACCACCGACAAATATCGGTTTTAGCCTAGCTACTGGTGTAATTGCACCTGTGCGTCCGACTTGGAAGTCGACCGCTTCGAGTATGGTTAATTCTTCTTGTGCTGGAAATTTATAGGCGGTAGCCCAACGCGGTGCGCGAGCAACAAAGCCAAGTTGTTGTTGCAACGCAATATCATCGACTTTAAACACGGTACCGTCAATTTCGTAACTTAACGCTGCTCGTTGCTGTAAAATATGTTGGTAAAAGTCTTCAACCTGGGTAGCATTTTCAAGCAACTTAACTTCAGGGCACATAGGTAGCCCAAGCGCTTTAATTTGACACAAACGTTGATAGTGAGAAGTGGCTAGCCAGTTTTCACCTACTCCGTTGCCGTCTTCGCTTACGCCAACAAAACCAAGGCCATAAGCATAAAACGCCAAATTACGTTTGGCGGTAATTTTTGAGTCTAACTGCCTTAAGCTGCCGGCTGCGGCATTACGCGGATTAGCAAAACCTTTTTCGCCTTTTTTTATCGCCTGCTGATTTAAGGCATCAAAACTCGCCTTTGGCATAAACACTTCACCACGTACTTCTAAAACATCAGGGAAACTTGTGCCTTGCAAACGTAAGGGGATCGACTTTATGGTACGAACATTTTCAGTAATATTTTCACCAACGGTGCCATCACCACGAGTAGCGGCTTGCACAAAAACACCGTTTTCATAACGCAAGCTTACCGCTAAACCATCAAGTTTAGGCTCGGCACATATTGCAAAGTCGACGGTAGCTTTTGCTTGGCTTTTATTTAATCTATCAATCAAGCGCTTAACAAAAGCTTGCCATTCTTGTGCTGAAAAGACGTTGTCTAACGACAACATAGGTAATTGGTGTACTACTTGGCTGAATGACTTAAGCGCCACACCACCGACCTTTTGGCTTGGTGAATCAAGAAGCTTTAATTGCGGATATTCAGTTTCTAATGTCGTTAACTCGCGCATCAGTCGATCGTACTCTGCGTCAGGAACGCTCGGTTCATCAAGCACGTAATATTGGTGATTATAACGATGAATTTGCTGACAGATTACAGCCATGCGATTAATAATATTTTCTTCAGACATAAGTTTTAGTTACTTTGAAAGTGAGTGCTAGTCGTCAATAAGGTGCCGCTAAACTATATTACAATGCTAGGACACGTTATTGACGAGTAGTTGACTGAGGTGAAAGTTTATAGCGAACCAATACGACGCTTGCGTTCAAACTCTCGAATAATACCCATATAATGTTGTTCAGTTTGTTTGGTCATCACACTACGCTTATCATCTAGCAGTTGCCCTTTAAACTCAACCGCAAGTTGTTTTGCCGCATTTAGCATTTGTTCAAATACTTCAAAAGCATCACCAGCATTAGGCAAGGTCATAAATAGCGTTATACCTTGGGTGGTAAAGTTTTCGATATCATCTAAATTAAATGTTCCAGGGTTTAACATATTAGCCAGGCTGAAGGTCACCTTGCCATTACCCGCGTTGTCTTGGTGGCGATGAAATATGTTCATTTCACCGTATTTCATCCCCAAGGTGAGTAATGTTGGCAACAACGCAGCACCTGACATGGTTTCGCCATCAGGCATAACCACTGAAAGCACGATAACCTGCGGTTCAATTTCAATTGCTACTGGCTTTTCAACTTCTTGTGCTGCTGACATATTTGGCATATCTTTAATGCCTTCATCACCAAAGTTTATTTCCATTTGGTTACGTTTAATTTTAGGCTTTCGAACATTTTTCTTACGTTCAATAGGTTTATTGACCAAAACTTCCGGTTTTGCCTGCGTAACTGGCTGCTGATAAACCGGTTTAGACGTTATTAGCTCAGGCTTGCTCGCTTGATTAATCAGTGATTCATTAACACCAGTTTCAGGAAAAAAGTCTTCATCAGTAACACTCTCTGGATAACGAGTTACCTCTGACAAGGCCTGTTGTTTTAAATGCTCAGGAACTTCTTCGGTATCGTTAAGCAAGGCACCAAAATTTAAGCCTTGCTCTTGTTGTTTTTCTTCAAAGGCGGCAAGCTGCACATCCTTTGGCATTGGCTCATCACTATGGAATTGTTCATCATCTTCAAGCGAATGCGATTTAGCATCATCTCTTGACGGATTAGCACCGACAACCTTGGGCTTACTGACACCATCTTGATCAAATCCAGAACCATCAAAACCTCGTGAAGATGGTGCCACAGGCTCATCTTTCGTTTTTAATTTATACGGGTTCTTTTGCTTTCTAATGGTCCAATAACCATGAATGAAAATGGCTGCTATCACGAGCGCACTGATAATAATTAATGTATTTCTGAAATTATCTTCCATTACCTAGCCTATTCTTATACTTCTGCCATGGCGATTGCTTCGTCAATATCAACCGCTACCATACGTGAAACACCTGGTTCAAACATAGTAACTCCAGTTAAATGTGACGCCATCTCCATAGCTATTTTATTATGACTTATATATATAAATTGCACTGTTTGCGACATTTCTCGCACTAGATTACAAAAACGACTGACATTTGCATCATCTAAAGGCGCATCCACTTCATCAAGTAAACAAAATGGCGCAGGGTTCAATCGAAAAATCGCGAACACTAATGATAATGCGGTCAGCGCTTTTTCTCCACCAGATAATAGATGAATTGTGCTATTTTTTTTGCCTGGGGGTCTAGCCATGATGGTAACCCCTGTATCTAATAAGTCTTCTCCCGTAAGCGATAAATACGCCTGTCCACCACCAAATACCTTAGGAAAGAGCAATTGCAGGTCTTTATTAACCTGATCAAAGGTTAATTTAAATTTATGACGACTCTCTTTATCAATTTTTGCAATGGCCGCTTCTAAAGTGGTTATGGCATTATTAAGGTCTTGATCTTGTTGGTCAAGGTAACTTTTGCGTTCAAACTGTGTTTCGTATTCTTCAATGGCTGCTAAATTTATCGCCCCGAGCAACTGGATGTCTTTCGCCAATTTAATTAAGTGCGCTTGCCAGAACGATTCTTTGGCATTTTTTGGCATAGCAGCAACAACGTCATCAATATTTTGCTGCAAGTCGGCAAGCACTTCCAGCGCGCTTTCTGCTCTTAATTTAAACCCTTCACTGTCTAACTGTAAGCGTGCGAGCTGTTCTCTTAATACCGCTATTTTATTTTGATTGGTTTTTTGCCCTAATTCTAATTCCGCCAAACGCGTTTGACTGTCATTTAAGGTTTTCTGATTAAATTGTAACTTTTCATTAATTGCCACTAAATTATCAAGCCATTCTGGCAATTGCTGTTCAAAAGCTTGTAGTGGTTCACTGTTATCAGAAACCACTTGGCTATTACTGGTTAACCTTAGCGTTAACAAGTTAATATTTTCTTGATTGGATCGAATACTTTGCTCACGTTGCAATCGTTGACTTTTAAGCTGCTCAACCACCAAGCTTAACTGATGACGTCGTTGATGTAAGTCTTGACTGCGACTTTGAATTTCTTCAATCGCCTGCTGTACATGTGTTTGTTGTTGAGAAAAATCATCAACTTCATTTCCAATATCATCAAGCAACGGAGTTAATTGTAGTTGAAAGTCTGCTAACTTTTGTTTGGCAATATTTTCACGTTTTTCTAAATCATCAATTTGTAGCACGAGTTTTTTTTGCTGCTCGCGCTGGTAAATATCATCCTGCGCTTGTGATGATATAGCTTTCTCTAGCTCATTAAGCTTACTTTGTAGGCTGGCTAAGCTATCATTTTTAGCCAGTTTATCGCTCTCTACCTGCGCAAGCTGCTCATTAAATTGGCGTTGTTGCTGCTCAAGTTGTTGTTGCTTTAACTTTAATTGCCCAATAGTGGCTTGTTCGGTTTCAAGCTTGCGCTGTAAACTAATATAGTCATAACCTTGTTCAAGTTTACCTTTTGACAACATTGCATGATTAAGCCAAGTACCATCCTGACAAATAATGCTTTCGCCACGCTTTAGCGCCGTTAACTGTTGTTTTGCTTGCTGATAACTATCGGCTAATAAAATATTATTAAAGTAATGAGTTAGCGCGGTAACCCCGGATACTTTACTGGCTAACGTGTTTGCTTGTATTGTTAACGGCTGTTGAGTGCTATTATTGTTAGTTGTCGCGCCTTGATAAACAAAACAGAGGTTATCAGCAGTTAAGTTACCCTCGCTATCAGCGTCAGGTAATATCGCAATAACGTGACCCGCTAACCAATGTGATAACGCCACTTCAACAGCCAACTCCCAACCATGCACAACATCGAGTTGACTTTGCAATGAAACAACATCATTTATACCTTGTAACGCAAGCCACTTCGCTTGCTTTTCACTCCAGGGTGATTTATCGCTAAGCTTGACCTTTAACTCATCAATGACCTGTTGTTTGACTGCGACTTGCCCAGTTGTAACGGCTAACTCTTGCTGTTGCATTTGAATGTTCTGTTGCAGTTCTGTTGCTTTTTGCCCGCATTCATTCAATTGATTTTTTATTTTCGTTATAGAGGCCAACTCATCATTACGCTGTTGCTGAAGTTGCTGCTCTGCGACACTATCTTGTGCGGGCAATAGCTTAATTTGCTCTCGCAAAGGTATAACTTGTTGAGTTATTTGCTCGATAATCGTTTGTTGTTGCGTAATATTGGCATGTACAGTCAATTTTTTTTCTTGTAGCTCAGTACGCTTTTGTTGCTGTTGCTGCCACTGGCTTTGCAAATGTTTTTGGCTAACTTGCTGTTGTTTAAGCTCCGTTTGACAAAGCTCTAACGAATCTTCTATTCTTTGTAGCTGAGGTTGTTGCTCATTTAACTGCTGATTGCCCAAATGTAATTGCTCTTGCTCAGTTAGGATCAGTTGTTGGGCATTGAGTAACTGCTGTTGAGTCAGTTTATTATCACTTTGTGTTTTTTCAGACTGCTCTTTCAAATATTTTACTTGTTGTTCAGCCCTTGCAATATCTTGCGTTAAATTAAGTTTTTGCTGATGCAACGTTTGATTATTATCGTTACAGGCCAATACAGTAGTTTTTAACTCTATAATCGCTAAATCATGTTGGCTGAGTTGAGCATTGTGGCTTTCAATTTTATTTTCAATCGCTAAAATGCGAGTTTGGTGCTCTCGCCTTTGCAGGTCGAATTTTTGCCAACGTAAAACAGCTAACTCGGCTTTATACTTACGTTCTTGTTGCTTTAATGATCGGAAACGCTTAGCGGCTTCAGCCTGTTGATGAAGCTTGTCGATCTGAACATCAAGTTCAAGACGAATATCGCTTAATCTGGCTAAGTTTTCTCTGGTGTGACGGATTCTGTTTTCGGTTTCTTTACGGCGCTCTTTATATTTTGAGATGCCTGCGGCTTCTTCAATAAATACTCGTAATTCTTGCGGTTTAGATTCAATTAATCGGGAAATAGTGCCTTGTTCGATAATCGCGTAACTACGCGGCCCAAGGCCAGTGCCAAGAAAAATATCAGTAATATCTCTACGGCGACATTTTGTGCCATTTAAAAAATAGTTATTGATACCTTCACGGTTAACGATACGACGCACAGAAACTTGGTTACGATCAGCCATATTACCTTGAATACGGCCCTGAGTATTGTCAAACACCAGTTCAACACTGGCTTGACCAATAGGCTTTCGCGTAGCAGCACCATTAAATATAACATCGGTCATGGCATCACCACGCAAGTTCTTCGCTGAACTTTCGCCTAATACCCAACGCACGGCATCAATTATATTCGATTTTCCACAGCCATTGGGTCCAACGATAGCGGTCATTTGTTGTTCAAATGGCACAATGGTTGGATCAACAAATGATTTAAAACCTGCCAACTTTATATGCTTGAGTCGCATTAAATCGAATAACCTAATCGTTGCTAGTAACTGTCAAAATTTCAACAAAATAGTAGTGAAATTTGAACAATTTAAAAAAAATAAGTCAAAACCTATATAATTGCCGTCACTGTAGCAGAAATTGATGCAATTTGTAACATCACAATGCTGTTCATATCCAGCTAAGGATCCTATAATCGAGCTATGAATATCAACTAGTTAGGTTAATTAAACAACAATGAATAGTCACAACAAATCTCCTTTAGCAAACGGTGGCGCTGGGTATTTTATCAAAGGCTTTGAGCTGATCCGAACGCCAGGTATTCGCCGTTTTGTTTTTATCCCGTTAACGGTCAACCTGATACTTTTTGGCTATGCATTTTATTATATGTTTTTGCAGCTCGAAAGTTATATGTTGACGCTAGAAGATTGGCTCGGTGAATCATTTTCTTGGCTAAGTAGCTTTATTTGGCCATTAGCGGTTTTATTTATATTGGTTGTTTTTTCATTTATTTTCAGCTCAGTTGCCAATTGGTTAGCCGCGCCTTTCAATGGTCTTTTGTCAGAAAAAGTAGAGGCCTTACTGACAAATCAACCACTGAACGATGGCAGTGCTTTTGATGTGGTGAAAGACATTCCAAGAACCCTCGACCGTGAGCTTAGCAAGTTTGGTTATTATCTGCCGCGCGCTATTGGCTTCTTTTTACTTTATTGGATATTACCAGTTATTGGTCAAGTGCTTTGGTTTTTATTTCTTGCTTGGATGATGGCAATACAATATAAAGATTACCCATTTGATAATCATAAAATTAGCTTTACTGATATGCGCCATGCGTTAACACAACGTAAGGGGTTAAGTTATAGTTTTGGTATTACGACGGCACTATTTTCGATGATCCCCTTAGTCAATTTAGTGGTTATGCCGGTGGCCATTTGTGGCGCGACAGCGCTTTGGGTCGATCACTATCGTGACGAATTTGTTGACCGTTCATAGAAATCAAATAATAATCGTTAAGTTATTAAGTTTTAAACAATCAGCATAAGCATTAAACATACTTTGGTGCTTGTTTGAACGCCTGGTGAAATACTCATCAGTATACAAAACAAGCACCTTAGCGAAAGTTTGACAGCAAAAAAATCAAGGTGCACACTAAATACTTGTGTATTACATTAAGAATTAATAAGGATCCAGTGATGCAACCACTGCGTTTTATAGCTAAGAAAGCAATTTTACCTAGCGCGCTATTACTACTTACCATCAGTTTGATATTTAATATCAACAGTGCTCATGCAGAAACAATTGATAGCGGGAAAAGTACACTAGAAAAAATTGATATTGCGATTATTAACGATGCACGTATCTTTGCGAAATTTGATGAAAGCATGCCGGCGGTGGTTAATTACTTCACCCCATTAACAGAAGGTGCTGTCATCGATTTTTATAATAAGAGTTACGGTGAACCGGTTAAACGTGAACGTAAGCGCGGCCGTTTAACACTGAATTATCAACAAACACAACAGCAAATACGCGTGGTTATTTCTCAACAAAACAACTTACGCCAAGTTGATGTGCTGGTTGAAAAAAGCATGCAAAAGTAATAATTCACCGTAGCAGCATTAAACCAAGCTAATAAAGTAACAATTGGCTAGCTTGGTTAGAATACCGATTAAGCACTAACTTACTCGGCCTAAAGGCTCCTTTAATCTTTAAGTAGTCACGCTGCAAACGTTTTATATCTATCGTACTAAATTATCGCTTAACTAACGTGTCCTCTCACTTGTAATTTTTTATCACGTTTTTTTATATGTGCGATACTGCTGCTACCTAACCAAAGAGCCGCAATATCGGTGTATTCTTTATTACCGCTAAGCCTTAGTAATTTATCTTTTATCGCAAGATCAAAATCGTCCCAGCCCATCCAGATTCTGGTCAGTTTTCTAGCTGAAACCTCAATTTTAACATCCACTGAAAAGCCTCGATTGATATAGCAGAGATCAATTTCATTATTTTCAAAGATCAACCAATGCTCACTTTTATTTTCAGCAACGTCGGTAAGGAAAAAGTATACGATAAATGGATCAGGCAATACGGGATGTATATTCATATTACGCCTAATGTCCCACATCAGAAAACTAGCATCAATATTCTCAAGTGATGGTTCAGTTTCCAACCATTCTTGCCCCCAAGATGCCATGGTAAAAACAATCGGTTCAAGCGCATGTCCTGCTTGAGTCAAAATATACTCTATTTGACCGGTAGAACGTTTTTCATGGCGAGTGATTAAGCCGATCTGTACTAGCTCTTTTAAGCGAGTCGACAATAGGGTTCTCGACATTCGCGGTACGCCTCGACTAATGTCATTAAAGTTTGTTGACCCGAACAACAGTTCTCTAAATATCAGTAATGTCCACCTATTACAAAGAAATTCTGATGCCATTGCTAGCGGGCAATACTGTCCATAAGATGTCGAGCTCATGTTGTTTTCCTTGGTCTAAGCACTCATTAAAGTCTAACGGCTATTGCATTTCGCGCAAGCAAGGTAGTAAATTTTATGTACCTAGTAGTCCAAACCATGCACTAGACAAGCTCAACGGTTACTTCTAACGTAGAGAGAGTGGAATAAAAAGGACAACGACCATGAGTATTCAAATAAATAGTAATGATGGAAAAAGTATCTATTTAGGAGCTGATATCATTGACAGTTTTTCAGCCAATTTACGCGGCGAGCTATTAAATGCTAAACATCCAAAGTATGGACAAGCCAGGCAAGTATGGAATGGCATGATCAATAAATCCCCTGCGCTTATTGCTTGTTGTACGGGGGCTACCGATGTGGTTACAGTAGTAACATTTGCTCGTGATCATAACTTATTGCTGTCGGTAAAAGGTGGCGGGCATAATATTGCGGGCAGTGCGGTTTGTGATGGAGGATTAACGCTAGATTTAAGTGCAATGAACGGTGTGCTAGTTGACGTAAAAAACCGCACGGTACAAGTACAAAGCGGCGCGTTACTCGGGGATATTGATCATGAAACCCAGCGTTTTGGTTTAGCGGTTCCGACTGGTATAAATTCAACTACGGGTATCGCTGGACTTGCCTTAGGAGGTGGTTATGGCTGGTTGAGTAGAGCCTTTGGCCATACCGTTGACAATATTTTGTCGGCTGACATCGTCACGGCAAATGGTGAATTTTTACACTTGTCGGAACAAGAAAATATCGATTTATTTTGGGCTATTCGCGGTGGCAGTGGTAATTTTGGCGTTGTCACTAACTTTACCTTTAAGTTACATTCAGTTGGCCCGACGATCCTCAGTGGTCCCGTGATCTTTCCAATAACGCAAGCAAAACAGGTATTGCAGCAATATACTCGCTTAGCGCGTGAATTACCGGACCAAGCTTCATGTTGGTTTGTTATTCGCCAAGCACCAGCGTTTCCCTTTCTTGACGAAATTCATCATGGTGAAACCGTGTTAATATTGGCCATGTCTTATGTTGGCGATATCGAAGCAGGTGAAAAAGCATTAGCACCCTTGCGTGCGCTCGGTCAGCCACTTGCCGATGCTGTTGGCCCCTGCCCTTATAAAGGCTGGCAGGCTGCATTTGATCCCTTATTAGCCGCTGGGGCTCGTAATTATTGGAAGTCGAGTGACTTTACCGACATATCAGAACAGGTCATTGATATTTTACTCGCCGCTTCATCCAACTTACCGTCAAATGAATGTGAAATTTTCATTGCACAGCTCGGCGGAGCAGCATCCCGTGTGCCATCAGATGCTATGGCTTACCCGCATCGTTCAACAGCATACACCATGAATATTCATGGTCGTTGGCAATCACCAGCACTTGATGACGAAGCTATCGCTTGGGTGCGAGAATTATTTAATCAGGTAGAAATATTCTCGACAGGCAGTGTTTATGTTAATTTCGTGCCTGAAAATGGTGAAATTAGAAAAATTGGCCCCTACGGGGCAAATAAAGCACGTTTAGAAAAAATCAAAGGAAAAGTAGATCCAAGTAACTTATTCCATACCAATATAAATATTGCACCGAAACTTAATTAACTTCATTTTTGTCGGCATAAAAAAGCCGAGCATTAAATAGCTCGGCTTAAAATAAAAGTATTTATAGCAACTAGTTGAGCAAAATAGCGTCAACAGTGCCTTGCGCTAATGGGTGGTAACCTGGGCGCGCTTTTTTATAAACCGCTTGTGCCCACTCTTTACCTTTAGCTGACTTGGCCAATTCTTTATACAAAGGCACAATCAGTTTACGACGACCGATCGATTCTAAATATGTTGCCATTGCAGGGTAAACCACATCGTAACCTGAACGTAACGCTAATAAGTACCAGGCATGAGCAACTTCAGCATTAGTACTATTAGTTAAATTAAACGCTTGGTCCAAATTGCTCATACGTTCATTAGAAATGCTCAACGGCAAGTTGTTAATAAAGTGCAACCATTCATGTAATGTCCAAGCTTTAGTCGGTATTTGAGCTAACTCAAGCTGAGCACTAGTCCACTGCGAGATATAGCTATCAATTTTAACAAAAGCATCTGAGCGAGGTTTAGGTGTGAAGCTTGGTAAGCCTTGCTCATAAATCCATTCGTTTAGTTCTTTATCGCTAACAATACCGGCATATTTATGAGTTAAATTTGCTTTTAAATAGATAACAAAGTTCTTAGTTCCTAAACTTTGAAAAGCATGATCATCAAAGTACTGCATGATAAAGGTGTCAAACTTTTCACGACCAAACTTTTGCTCCAAATACACTAAAAACAGCTGGCCTTTAGTATAAGGGACACCCGAAAAGGCATCATCAGGATCACGGCCGTTAAGATCAATATACAATTGTGTGTCACCCGGCGGTAGCTCTGCAATTTCATAACCTAAATTCTGCGCATCGAGTGCACGCTCCATCAGGGCTCTATCAGCACCAAACACCGCTTCCATGATGCGATTTTCAACATAACTGGTAAAACCTTCGTTTAACCATAAATCTTGCCAGCTCTCATTGGTGACTAAGTTACCAGACCAAGAATGTGCTAATTCATGAGCAATTAAGTTAACCAGACTTTTATCACCTGCAACCACAGTCGGTGTGATAAAAGACAATCGAGGATTTTCCATGCCGCCAAACGGAAAGCTCGGTGGTAAGATTAATAAATCGTAACGGCCCCAACGATAAGCACCGAATAGCTTTTCGGTTTCATCAATCATCAGTTGCGTATCATCAAATTCGGCAACTGCACGATCCAAAATGTACTGCTCAGCATAAATACCAGTTTGCTTACTCATGGCCTTAAATTGCAAATCACCAACGCCAATAGCAATTAAATAAGCGGGAATGGCTTGTGGCATTGAAAATGAATAATCTCCGTCTCGCTCAGTACCTGGAGCGTTATCTGCACTCATTACCGCCAGCAAGTCATCCCTTGTCGTGATGCGAGCGTTGTATGTCATACGAACACTTGGTGTATCTTGTATTGGTATCCAAGAGCGTGCATGAATGGCTTGGCTTTGGCTAAACATAAAAGGCTTGTCTTTGCCGGCAGTTTGCTCAGGCGATAACCATTGTAAACCTGATGCTTGCGGAAGTGAGTTATAATAAACTCTTATTGTTGGTGTTTTAAAAGGCGTATTGATGGTTAGCTTCGCGCCCATAACATCATCACGTTTAGCTAATTTATAATTTAGTTTTACCCACTGATTATTGGCATTTTTTGCCATCACGCGATGAATTTCTAAATCACGAGTATCTAGCATGACATTAGCAATATCATCGCTGAGCCAATTAAGCGTTAATTCAGCAAATCCTTTTAATGACTTCTCATTAAAATCAACATTTAAATCTAAATACAGGTGACTAACTTTTACTTGATCATAGTTTGCATAAGTCAGCGCATCAGTGACTTGTGCGGAGGCTAATTGTACCCAAGAGAGCTGAACAGCACAGCACACGATGGCAACAAAACGAATAAAAAATTTCATAAATTGTATCCAATACTAAAGAGGCCTGTAGATTACAGTGAATCTACAGGCCTCTTCAAGTGCTAATTATGACTTAACTGACTATGGCTGCTCCATCCGGATAACAACACGACGGTTTTTGCTGCGACCGATAATGGTTTCATTCGAGGCTACATGACGTTTTTCACCATAGCCGGTGGCTTCAATACGACTTGCGTCAATACCACGGCTAACAATAAGATCGCGCACTTTATTTGCTCGACGTTCTGACATTTTCAAGTTGGTATTTCGTCCACCATAACTATCTGAATAGCCGTCAATTAATACCAGTTCAAGCTGAGGATCGAGTGATAAATATTCGACAATCATATTCATACGCTTTTGTGACGCTTTAGTTAATTTGTCTGAACCAAATTGATAGTTTAATACCGTATAAGAAATATCATCAAAGCTGAAATCAAGTAAATTACCAACACAGCTAACAAAGGCTTGATAAGCTTTTTGAAAGCGCGCTGTCGACAAACCAACCATAATTTTATCGTTATCGCTGTACCAGTCATTATAGTAGAATGTTGGGCTCATACCTTGATCCAATTCGTTCAGCATGTTCCAAGCAATTTTTTTCGGCAAACTAGGCGAAAATTGTTTATGTAGCTTCATGTCGGCAAGCATTCTACCCGCAACGCCAGGACGCCAGTTAGGTGCCTCAGAACGCACTTCCGCTAAAGAGTAACTATCAGGCAGTCGCATCATTTCTAGTTCGAATTCCATATTCATTTTACGATTTGCCGAGCTATAAAATTTCGCTTCGCCATAACGAGGAATTTGATGTGACAGTGTGCACTGTAAACGAGAGTCATCAGTCAACTGCCAATTTGAGTTTTCAATATCAGCACGATACTGTCTAATGTTCGCATTAGTTTGGCAAACAAATAGTGATAATATAATTAGCGTAATAGTTTTTTTCATAACAATAATTTTCATGTCAATTAATCTGAGTTTAATAGCGACATCTTTTACTATCGACAAAATCACTAATAACTTTAACAGTTAAATAAAAATTACCAAAATTAATTTCATCGCTTTTAATTTTCGGTGGTGCCTTAGCCGCTCATTTCTGCGATAATCTCGAACAATATTTTTTGTTAACTAATTTCCTGCACCTTTATGTCTGATAATTCTAAAACTACGAGTACCAACACCGAAAAGCCATTAATTTCTCAACGTTTTCGCGGTTACTTCCCTGTCGTTATTGATGTTGAAACCGCCGGCTTTAACGCCCAAACAGATGCATTGCTCGAAATTGCTGCCACAACCTTAGCCTTAGATGAAACAACTGGACAATTTAGTTTAGATGAAACTATACACTTTAATGTTGACCCCTTTGAAGGTGCTAATTTAGAACCTGCTGCATTAGAGTTTACGGGTATCGATCCGACGAACCCATTACGCGGCGCAGTTGATGAAAAAAAAGCACTAACAGAAATCTTTAAACTTATACGCAAAAAAATGAAAGCAGCGGGATGCCAGCGCGCTATTATGGTGGCACACAACGCCGCATTTGACTTAGGTTTTGTTAATGCGGCTACCGAGCGCTGTTTAATTAAACGTTCACCTTTTCATCCGTTTGTTAGTTTTGATACCACAACCCTATCAGGCTTAGCACTAGGTCAAACGGTATTAGCAAAAGCTTGTGCAACAGCGAATATCGACTTTAATAACAAAGAAGCACATTCTGCATTATATGACACAGAAAAAACCGCCGAACTGTTTTGTTATATTGTCAATAAGTGGCAACAATTAGGTGGTTGGCCTTTAGCTGCTGATGATGAAATTGAAGAAAATACATTAGCAAATTAATTTGCCAATGTTAAAAGATCAAAGGCTGTTCATAAAGCTAAAAAATTAAAATAACGATTTAGCCTTTCGACGATTGTTGATTCTAAAAAGCATATTTTTCAACGCGATTATCATTAAACAAAAAGCTAAAAACTGTAACGCAGGAAACTGAGTTTTTAGTAATAATATCATCGCGATCGCGAAATAAGCATAAGGCATATATTCATAAATAATCGGGGGAAGTGTTTGCCGATATTTTTCATTGTCTTTATAGCGATCAACTCGACGATAGTTAGAGCGCTGAACTAACATGATACAACCAACGATATAAAACAGCCCTGCCGATGTGTAAACCATCCAAGTATCATAAAATGCCAATAAATAAGCGCAAATTAAAAAACATAAGTAAGGTAAATTTTCATAAATAACTTTAGGATAAAACACCTTAACTCCTTATTGCGTTAATTCGCTTACATATCGTCTGCATGGTAGAAAGCCAAAGGGGTTCCTCCCACGTTGGTGAATAGCATGACCAAATAACCAGATTCAATAACTAAGCACTTTATTTCAGCATAGTCATAAAATACAACTTTTCAATGAATTCATAAACTTTCCGGTAAATTGCAGAGACAAAAAAAGCCGCAAAAAGCGGCTTTTTTAAAACAAATAGTATAGCTTAAATATTAAAGCTTATCTGCGTTATCCGTAAGGTAAGCAGCAACACCTTCAGTAGTTGCTGTCATGCCTTTATCACCTTTGTTCCAGCCTGCAGGACAAACTTCACCGTGATCTTCATGGAATTGTAACGCATCAACCATACGGATCATTTCATCAACGTTACGACCTAATGGTAAGTCATTAACTACTTGGTGACGTACATTGCCTTCTTCGTCAATTAAGAATGAAGCACGAAATGCAACGCCAGCTTCTGGATGCTCAACGTCATATGCTTTACAAATTTCATGTTTAACATCAGCAACTAATGTGTATTGAACTGGACCAATACCACCATCGTTTACTGCAGTGTTACGCCATGCATTATGAGAAAATTGTGAATCAATAGAAACACCAATAACTTCAACGCCACGGCTTTTGAATTCTTCCATACGGTGGTCGAATGCTAATAATTCTGAAGGACATACAAAAGTAAAATCAAGTGGGTAGAAAAATACTACGGCTTTTTTACCTTTAATCGCTTGCGCTAGGTTAAAGCTTTCAACGATTTCACCTGAACCTAAAACTGCTGCTGCGGTAAAGTCTGGTGCTGCGCGACCTACTAATACACTCATTATATTCTCCAATTTTTAAAAATAATTATTTAGGTTTATCAAACGTTCAAATCCAACAAAAAATTAAACATGACTAGTTCCAAAAAACCTGGGTTATTTAACGTTAACATCAACTAGTATGGTGACGTTAAGTGATAATTCAATAGCTATTCAGAACTTTCTTCTGAGCCGTGCTTCGCAGCAGTTTCAGTGATCAAGGTTTGTAACTCACCTTGCTGATACATTTCCATAATAATGTCACAACCACCAACAAGCTCGCCATCAACCCACAGTTGTGGAAATGTCGGCCAATCTGCATATTTTGGTAATTCAGCACGAATATCTGGATTTTGTAAGATATCAACATAAGCGAACTTCTCACCACACCCCATCAATGCTTGAGAAGCTTGAGACGAAAAACCACAACTGGGTAATTTTGGTGAGCCCTTCATATAAAGGAGAATGGTGTTTTCACTGATTTGTTCTTTAATGCGTTCAATTGTATCCATAATAACCTCGAAAATTAATACTTACTGTGCTCAATACTTAGAGTAAAACTGACGAAATAAACAGAACAATAAATACTAAAGCAAAAAATTTATATATTAAAACATAATAGCCTTGATAAAACCTATGGTAATACCTATATATTTGAGTAAACTATGTAAGCTTTAAATACCCGAGTAGTTTACTAGGTTTTAGAAAAAAACAAACTACTTCTTTAAATTTTGCATAAGAATAAATTTTTATAATCACTTCCTGGAGAATATAATGGCTATCGAGTTACCAGCACTACCATATGCAATGGATGCACTAGCACCACACATTTCACAAGAAACATTAGAGTTTCACTATGGTAAGCACCACAACACGTATGTTGTAAAACTAAACGGTCTTATTGAAGGCACTGATTTTGAAGGTAAATCTTTAGAAGACATCGTTAAGTCATCTACTGCTGGTGTTTTCAATAACGCAGCACAAATTTGGAACCACACTTTTTACTGGAATAGCTTAAGCCCTAATGGCGGCGGCGAGCCAACAGGTGCATTAGCAGACGCTATTAATGCAAATTTTGGTTCATTTGCAGAATTTAAAGCAAAATTCACTGATAGCGCTATCAATAACTTTGGTTCTAGCTGGACTTGGTTAGTGAAAAACGCTGACGGAAGCCTTGCTATTGTTAATACATCAAATGCAGCAACACCATTAACTGATGAAGGTGTTACGCCACTGATGACAGTAGATTTATGGGAACATGCTTACTACATTGATTACCGTAACCTTCGTCCAAGCTACATGGAAGGTTTCTGGGCACTCGCTAACTGGGATTTTGCTGCGGCAAACTTCGCTTAATATCGAGTAAAATATATTAGCGTAAACTTTAAAAGGCCAGAATATTTTCTGGCCTTTTTATTTGCCTAAAACTTTATCAACAACATGTCGTAAAACACGCTTGAATAAAAAACTTATTTAACCAACAAAGTACTTGCAATCAACTTAGTTCTATTACAACGAATATAAAAAAGGCAACCGTATCGCTTTATTAGCACAGTTGCCATAGGGGCTGTTGATCTTTGTTTAATAATTCAGCTGAGAGATAAAATCACCTTAATTAAGGCGAAAATGGTGTAGTTTAGTCATCTAAATTAACTATTTTCAACGCAAAGTAAGGTGATTTTAGCCTCAGCCCTTTGGGCAATGGCTATTTTTAACGCTAGCGGCATTAGAATTTCACTTATTTGGAACAACCAAACCCCGTTCATTCTGCTTTGCTAACATTAAAAACAACCTATTGCTGAAAATATAAACAAAGCTCAACAGCCCCTAATGTTTTCATGTCATCGATTAGTGGTTGCTAGTTATTATTCAGCAAGCTCTTTTAGCACTTCATCTTTGAGCTCGAGCCAAAGTTTACCTGACTCAACACCATATTTTCGAACCGCAAATACTGATTCATCAAATTGACCTGCTTTAGCAAGTTCAATCAGATTTTTATAGTAAATACGCGTAATTTCACGTCCGCGTGGGTGGGTAAAATACAAACTACCTAAGCGCGAGTACAAGCCTCTAAAACCGTTTAAAATCAACAAATATATAGAGTTACCTGACGCTACAACCAATTCTTTATTAAGTTTATAATCAAACTCAGCAAAGGCTTCGCCATTATCTTCTACATCTTCAATTGCTGATAATAGTTCGATAGCTTTTTCAGGGTTATTTTTAATCGCACCACGCACATAAATAGCACTAATATTGGTACGTGCTGACATTAAGTTATCGACTAAATCAGGAATACCTTCTTGGTCAAGTTGCGCTAAAGTTTCAAGAATATTAAGGCTAGAAGTCTCCCAAAAGTTATTCACTTTGGTCGGTTTACCGTGTTTAATCGTCAACCAGCCATCACGCGCTAAGCGCTGTAAAACTTCTCTTAATGTCGTTCTTGTGACGCCTATAAGTTCTGATAATTCACGTTCAGCGGGTAATATAGTACCCGGTGGAAATCCACCATTCCAAATAGATTCAACAATATACTGTTCGGCAAATCCTGCTGGACTGTGCGCTTTTATGACCATGTGGCTCCACATCGCTTGGGTTGACTATAATTGAAACTGATTGTACCAGAACAAGCAATTGACACAAGCGCAATAAAACCTATACGTTTTGTAGCCGCTGCCAGTTAAGCTGAGAACTCAAGATGACTTGGGAGTTTTATCACTTATAATTATAACAGCCGATGCAAGTGAGCATTGTTACTTGGTCTTTTACTATCGATATAAATAAGGATTGCTATGGCGTTTTTAATAACGCTTGAATTTATAGTTGCTTGCCTAGCGAATGCGCTATTAAGCTTTAAATCCTCGTGTTTTCTCATATTCCACTAAGCCTTACCAAGCCTCAATTTGCAGCATTGGCCATTGTTCTTGCCATTTAGTTGCCTTACTTTCATAAATAGCTTGATTCACTAACACTTTATTTGGCCTTACTCGAAGTGAGAACATATCTTGAAAACCGTGTGGGGCAATAAACTCTAATTGCTGGTCTTTAATACGCATTGCCAAACAAGCGCCAATAATCGGCCAAGTAGATATCGACTCTTGAACACTAACGTACGCAGTTTTTGGTATACCAAAACGCTCTTCGTACCATAAATGTATTCTTGCAATGTTTTTAACATCAAATGGGATATCGGTATTTATCAATGTTTCATTAAGCGTACTAATATAGTTATGTTCGGACTGCCAAGTTAAATCTTCATCATCCCAATATAAAATGTCGATATCTTTTATATAACTATTAATTTCATAGCCATGAATGGCATTCCATACATTTTGAAATATTACTCCGCCACCAAGCCATGCATTAGGAAGTGTAGATAATTCATCTAATACTTGTGAAATGATGTCAATGGACATGACAAATTCTGACAATAACTTAACTTGCTCAGTTAGAGATAAGTGTTGCGCTGTTAATAATTTATTTTTCATATCCATATTGATATCGTTTAATGCGCTCATAAGGCCACTTTACGTAATTAACGGTGTTGGTAAAATGCTAGGGGCAGTTGATCTTTGTTTAATCATTCAGCTGAGAGATAAAATCACCTTAATTAAGGCGAAAATGGTGTAGTTTAGTCAGCTAAATTAACTATTTTCAACGCAAAGTAAGGTAAGGTAATTTTAGCCTCAGTTCTTTGGGCAATGGCAATTTTTAACGCTAGCGGCGTTAGAATTTCACTTATTTTGGAACAACCAAACCCCGTTCATTCTGCTTTGCTAACATTAAAATCAACCTATTGCTGAAAATATAAACAAAGTTCAACAGCACCTAATGATTGTATATCGAAAAAATGTATTTGAGTGCAAGCTTGCTGAAAATACCTACAATTGATATTTCAAGCTAGCGAGCTAATTATTAAGAAACTTTTCATCAATAGATTTTTAGTCATAAATTTGATCTAGCTTATGGAAGTATAAGTTAAGCGAATAAAGCTATTTTTCAATAGTTCAGATAATAAATGTGACTTATTTACAATGATAACATTTGAGCTTAAACTGCCAAGAGTCATAAATTTATATAAAAATAATAGATACATCAAAATAAACACTAATCCTAGCTCTTAATTTTTTAAAAGGTTCATTATGCAGCAATCATTTATGGGTGCGTTTTACAAAAACTTTCTCGGCAATTCGCCTGAGTGGTACAAACTCGCCATTATTTCATTTTTAGTTATCAATCCACTGCTATTCTTTTTTGTCGACCCTTACATAGCTGGCTGGGCTTTGGTTATTGAGTTTATCTTTACCTTAGCAATGGCGCTTAAATGTTATCCGTTACAGCCTGGTGGCTTATTAGCAATAGAAGCAGTCGCGATAGGGATGACTAGCCCCAATCAAGTCATGCATGAGATGATCCTCAACTTTGAAGTAATTTTGTTATTAATCTTCATGGTTGCTGGGATTTACTTTATGAAGAGCTTATTGTTATTTTTATTCACAAAAATAGTGACTAAAGTTCGCTCCAAAGTCATGGTGTCATTACTGTTCTGTTTCTCTGGTGCTTTCTTATCGGCTTTCTTAGATGCGTTAACCGTTATTGCCGTGATTATCAGTGTTGCTGTCGGCTTTTACTCGGTTTACCATAAAGTTGCTTCAGGTAAAGAAGTACTTATAGATCATGACCATGACCATACCACTGACAACGAATTAGCTGAATATTCTCGTGCTGATTTAGAACAGTTTCGCGGTTATTTGCGTAACTTAATGATGCATGCTGGGGTAGGTACAGCGTTAGGGGGGGTTTGTACTATTGTTGGCGAACCACAAAACTTAGTTATTGGTCAACAAGCAGGTTGGGAGTTCCTTGAATTTGCTATTCGCATGTCACCCGTGACAATTCCAGTCTTTTTTGCCGGCATGTTAACTTGTGTACTTTTAGAGAAACTCAAATGGTTTGGTTACGGTGTGGCGTTACCAGAAAATGTTTACAATGTTTTAAATGAGTATGATATTGCCCAAAGCCAAAAACGTAACAAACTCGATAATGCTAAACTTGTAATTCAAGGCGCTATTGCCGTTTGGTTAATTGTTGGGCTAGCGCTTCATTTAGCGCCTGTAGGCATTATTGGCTTGTCTGTTATTATTTTGGCAACAGCCTTTACTGGGGTGACTGAAGAACATCAAATTGGGCATGCCTTTGAAGAAGCATTACCTTTTACTGCATTACTAGCCGTATTTTTTGCCGTCGTTGCCGTTATTGTTGATCAATCTTTATTTACCCCAGTCATCACTTGGGTATTGACCTTTGAAGGTAATATGCAACTTGTTATGTTCTATTTAGCTAACGGATTTTTATCCATGGTCAGTGATAACGTCTTCGTTGGTACGGTATACATAACAGAAATTACCAAAGCGTTAGCTGCAGGACAAATTACTCGTGACCAATTTGATCTACTTGCTGTTGCTATCAACACAGGTACCAACTTACCAAGTGTTGCAACGCCTAATGGTCAAGCCGCATTCTTGTTCTTATTAACGTCAGCATTAGCACCGTTAATTCGCTTGTCCTACGGTCGCATGGTTATTATGGCATTGCCATATACAATCGTACTCACCCTGGTAGGTTTACTGGCTATTTCTACCGGTCAACTGTCAAAATATACTGAAATATTTTATGACGCGGGAATTATACAGCACCATAGTGCTGGACCGGCAACTAAAGTACCTGGTGGGCATTAGTCGCTTTGTATAGATATAAGCTAGTATAAAATCTAACAAAAGCGCCCTTGTGGCGCTTTTTGATTATTGTTAGCATGCATAAAATTTTATAACAACAATAACTCAGTCACAGGTGGCATTTCGTGAATTTCTTAAGTCTATTACCCCTAAATCAACGCGCATGGCAATTACTTGCTGCTAGTGCCCTATGCTTCGAACTAATCGCATTATACTTTCAATATGTTATGGGACTTGAGCCTTGTATTATGTGCATTTATCAACGCACGGCAATATGGGGTATATTTTTAGCAGGTGTTGTTGGTGCGTTAGGATGTCAGTTCATATTGTTACGTATCGCAGCGTTTGGCTTATGGGCAACGGGCGCTATTTGGGGCTTTATTATTGCGTTAGAGCACGTTGACATGCAATCAACCACCATGTCATTTTTATTTAGTTGTGAGTTTATTCCAAACTTCCCAACTTGGGCACCATTACATCAATGGCTGCCGGCTTTGTTTGAAGCAACCGGTGACTGTGGTGATATCAAATGGCAATTTTTAGGCTTTACTATGCCACAAGTGATGGTATTAATATTCGGACTTTATAGTGCCGCCTTTGTCTTTATTTTATTAGCGCGCTTACAAAAGCAAAGAACGCTTTAATCTACTATCGATATCACCAGTAGTTTTCGCTATTGGTGATATCGACCCAGTGAATTAGCCAGCTTGGGTAACTAACCTGAACTCTGGATAATGGATATGCGGATGAAGTTATAAAGCCTTTATCTTCAAATACATACAAATAAGTTATCCGTGGATTGATATATTATTTTTATCAATGTCATAAGTTTTGCGTGAATCAAGGCAAGTTTGTGTACCTAAT
>OJDR01000019.1_pt1 | contig 74674 bp, 65 predicted proteins | sample 1593081 | NCBI WGS metagenome assembly OJDR01 (sample SAMN05416873, study PRJEB24817) | seawater metagenome | isolation source: Sea water | place: Canada:Atlantic | collected 2013-11
TTCGTATCAAAATGAGCATAAAACAGGAATGATTTGATTAGTGAATCAGGTCAGGTTTGTGGCATTAGCTAGCATTTTAAAATAACTTGTGCCACGGGCAATTATGAGCTTGTCGCTGCCTGTTGTTATAGCACAAACCTAGTGTTAACAATTGTCAGTTCCATCTAAGCTAGTACATTTCCAACATCGATCCTTTATGACTCTTATCGTTATCTCCCTGTATAAAATAGCTCAGATTAAGGCTGAAATTTAGATAAATCCTTATATTACAGTCACAAAAAAAGCGCCAGAAGGCGCTTTTTAATGGCAGTTGCTAAGCGTTACTTACTTAGTGCTTCGCCTAAATGAGGGCGAATATCTTTCAATATTTCTTTTGCTAAGCGTGGGCTACTAGCTACAATGTTACCTGAATTACTGTGGTTATGACCACCAACAAAATCGGTAACTAACCCCCCCGCTTCGATAACCATTAGTTCACCAGCAGCGGTATCCCAAGGTTTTAAGCCGATTTCAAAATAACCATCAACACGGCCAGCAGCAACGTATGCTAAATCAAGTGCAGCAGAGCCAGCACGACGCATATCTGAAGTTTTGCCGAACAAGGTTTTAAACATTTCTAAATAAGCATTGGTGTGTTGTTTATGTTTGAAAGGAAAGCCAGTCGCTAAGATAGAACCTTTAAGTTCTTTTGATTGTTTAACGCGAATACGAAAACCGTTTAATTGTGCGCCTTTACCGCGACTTGCGGTAAATAGCTCGCCACGGATAGGATCGTAGATCACTGATTGATCTAATTTTCCTTTAACTTTTAAGGCAATTGAAACCGCAAAGTGTGGAATACCTTTAACGAAGTTAGAGGTTCCGTCAAGTGGGTCAATGATCCATTGATAATCGCTGTCTTTTCCTTCAATTAATCCACACTCTTCACCAATAATAGTGTGATTAGGGTAAGATTTTTGAATGGTTTCAACAATAGCTAGTTCAGCACTTATATCAACATTAGTAACGAGATCGTTAGTACCCTTAGATTCAATTTCAATCTTATCTACTTGTTCAAACGCGCGCAAAATTACTTTGCCCGCAGCACGCGCAGAGCGCACGGCAATATTTAGCATCGGATGCATGATCGACTACCCTATAATGTTGTAAAATGTCATAAACAGCTATGTAAAAGAACGAGGTTAAGATTAGAAGTTCTACTTAGAGGAACCCCCAAAATTAAGCGCGCGAATTATAGCAAACTAATTATCAATTTGCGACCACCTTATTTTCATTTAGTGATTAGCATAGCTAAGTTATAGCTGATGAGATAAAACTTGGCTTATTTTCTACTATTTATATATGTAAAAGAGCTAACCCATACTGATAAACACTATAAAACTAAACTAAATCGGTGATTTTTTCTCAGTACAGGGTAATGTTCTGTGTTAACATTACCGACAATTTTAGCCATCTAGATAGGTAGCATTTGAACTTTGATTTGTTGCCATCGCATTAAGTAAGTGAAGATAATGTCAGATTCTTTATTAAATAAAGTACGTATCGTGCTTGTGAATACCTCCGATTGTCGTAATATTGGTTCAGCTGCAAGAGCTATGAAAACAATGGGCTTAACAGAGCTGGTTTTGGTTGACCCTATTGAAATGCCTAATGGTCAAGCACAAGCCTTAGCGGCAGGTGCGACTGACGTATTAAAAAACGCTAAAGTAGTAGCAACATTAGAAGAAGCTATTATTGACTGTGGTTTGGTGGTTGGCACAAGTGCTCGTTCTCGTACATTACCTTGGCCAATGTTAGAACCACGCGGCTGTGGTGAAAAACTGATCACAGAGGCACAAGAGTATCCTGTAGCGTTAGTCTTTGGTCGAGAGAGCAGTGGCTTAACCAATGAAGAATTGCAGTTATGCCATTTTCATGTGCAAATTCCTGCCAATCCAGAATATAGCTCACTTAATTTAGCGATGGCGGTCCAAACTCTAAGCTATGAAGTTCGCACCAGCTTTTTGGCTCATCAGCAACAAGCTTTCGCATCAAATGAAACTGAAGAATATCCGATTGTTGATGAAACGGAACGATTTTATCAGCATTTTGAAGATGCGTTAAAGCAAACTGGCTTTATTGTTCCGAGCCATCCCGGTTTGGTGATGACGAAACTGCGCCGCTTATTTAATCGCGCCCGACCTGATGTTAAAGAATTGAAAATGATGCGTGGCATTTTAGCCTCGATTGAGCGGGCTGCAAAAGCATCTAATTCAGAAAATAATAAAGATTAATCAATAGCCAGTAGTTGTATCATTAACATAATGAATCACTACTGGCTAGAATACTGAGAATTAAGGAACGTGGTATGTTTAGCCGCATGAAAGAAGATATCAATAGCGTATTTGACCGAGACCCTGCAGCACGCAATGTATTTGAAGTGCTCACAAATTACCCTGGCTTGCATGCTGTTTGGTTTCATCGCTTGAGCCATCGTTTGTGGAAAAATAACTGGAAGTGGCTTGCTCGTAGTTTATCAACATTTTCTCGTTGGTTAACCGGTATTGAAATTCATCCGGGGGCGACCATTGGTCGTCGGTTTTTTATTGACCATGGTATGGGCGTTGTGATCGGTGGCACGGCAGAAATAGGTGACGATGTTACTTTATATCAAGGTGTTACCTTAGGCGGTACCAGCTGGAAAGAAGGTAAACGTCATCCCACGTTAATGAATAATGTTGTTATTGGCGCCGGTGCTAAAATTTTAGGGCCCATTACTATTGGCAACCACGGTAAGGTCGGTTCTAACTCTGTGGTGGTTAAAGATGTGCCAGATAATGCGACAGCCGTTGGTATTCCAGGTCGCATTGTTAATACTAATAAAGATGATGGCAACGCTGAAAACCGTGAAAAAGTAGCAAAAAAATATGGCTTTGACGCCTATGCTGTTGCGACTGATAATCCAGATCCTGTCGCTAAAGCTATTGGTCGCTTACTTGACCATATGCATTTAATGGATACAAAAGTATCTGATTTATGTCGTGAAGTTAACCAACTTGGCGGTCAAGTTTGTCAAGAAGCGTTACCGGAGTTACGTGTTGGCGAGTTTGACGAAGATGAGAAAGCTGCGGCTAAACGCAGAGAGGGCGCAGCAGAGTCTTTTGATCCAACAATATAACGGTTAATTGTTTGTTGTGGGGGCGCATGTTAACGACTAATACATGCCCTTCATCAATTCTTACATTGAATATACCAACGTCGGTTGTATTAATCTGCTTTCTAAAGCTTATTTTATCTAGCTCACATTAAAGTATTACAGCGTATCAACGCTAATGTTTTTCCTTTTGATTGACTAATTTTTAAACCCGCGTAAAATACTTGAGTAAATCACTCGGGTATTTAGTTGACTATTTTATAGGGATATGTAAAATTGCGCTGCAAATTGATAGGGGTAATAAATGAAACTGACGTCTAAAGGCCGATATGCTGTAACAGCTATGCTTGATGTAGCAATTCATGCTGCAACAGGACCTGTTCCTTTGGCTGATATTTCTGAACGCCAAGGTATCTCATTATCATATTTAGAACAGCTTTTTTCACGTCTGAGAAAGTATGGCCTCGTTAACAGTGTTCGTGGACCTGGCGGCGGTTATCGGCTAGGAAAATGCTCAGCGCAAATAGCTGTGGCAGATGTGATTAACGCCGTTGATGAAAGCATTAATGCCACTAAATGTGGTGGAACAGGAAACTGTCAAGATGGCCAACAATGTTTAACACATTACTTATGGTCGGATTTAAGCGATAGAATTGAAGATTTTTTAAAAAGCATTTCACTTGCCGAGCTCGTCGAGCAACGAAATGTTAAAATAGTGTCGAAACGACAAGATGAGACAACAGCAAAAGCTCGTAAATCACCTTCGTTAGAGACATTAATTACCACCCGCAACATTATGAATGACTGGCATTAGTTGCCCATTCAATTGGAGATTATTAATCAATGAAGCTTCCTATTTATTTTGATTATTCAGCAACAACACCGGTAGATAAGCGTGTCGCTGAAAAAATGATGCAATACATGACCACAGATGGTTTTTACGGAAACCCTGCATCTCGTTCACACAAATTCGGCTGGCAAGCAGAAGAAGCGGTAGATATCGCTCGTAATCAAATCGCTGATTTGATTAATGCAGATCCACGTGAAATTGTTATTACCTCAGGTGCTACTGAATCTAACAACTTAGCCATCAAAGGTGCTGCCAAGTTTTATAGTAAAAAAGGTAAGCACATTATTACCTGTAAAACTGAACATAAAGCTGTTTTAGATACTTGTCGTGAATTAGAGCGTCAAGGTTTTGAAGTAACTTACCTTGATCCTGAAACGAATGGTTTAATTGATTTAAATAAATTGAACGATGCTATTCGTGAAGACACAGTGCTTGTTAGTATTATGCATGTGAATAATGAAATTGGTGTAATACAAGACATTGCTGAAATTGGCGAAATGTGTCGCGCACGTAAAATTATCTTTCATGTTGATGCCGCGCAAAGTGCCGGTAAAATCAACATTGATTTACAGCACCTAAAAGTCGACTTAATGTCGTTCTCGGCTCATAAAATTTATGGTCCAAAAGGTATTGGCGCACTTTATGTATCTCGTAAGCCTCGTGTTCGCCTAGAGTCACAAATGCACGGTGGCGGTCATGAGCGTGGTATGCGTTCAGGTACATTAGCGACCCACCAAATTGTAGGTATGGGTGAAGCTTTTAGAATCGCGAAAGAAGAATTAGCACAAGACGAAGCACACGTAGTGAAAATGCGCGACCGTTTATGGGCTGGCTTAAACGATATGGAACAAGTATTTGTTAACGGCGATTTTGACAAACGTTACCCTGGTAATTTAAATGTTAGCTTTAACTTTGTTGAAGGCGAATCGCTTATTATGGCGTTAAAAGACTTAGCTGTATCTTCAGGTTCTGCCTGTACATCTGCAAGTTTAGAACCGTCATACGTACTTCGAGCTCTAGGGCTAAATGACGAAATGGCACATAGCTCAATTCGTTTTAGTTTTGGTCGTTTTACTACAGAAGAAGAAATTGACTACGCCATTGACCTGATTAAAAAGGCAATTGGTCATTTACGTGACATGTCACCGCTTTGGGAAATGTTCAAAGACGGTATCGATTTAGACTCAATTGAGTGGGCTGCTCACTAGAGCACTAGGAGAAATATTATGGCTTATAGCGAAAAAGTAATTGATCATTATGAAAATCCACGCAACGTCGGTTCTTTAGATAAAAATGATCCGCAAGTAGCAACCGGTATGGTTGGTGCTCCTGCATGTGGCGACGTGATGAAGTTACAACTTAAAATTTCAGCTGACGGTATTATCGAAGATGCGAAATTTAAAACCTATGGTTGTGGCTCTGCAATAGCATCAAGCTCGTTAGTAACTGAATGGGTTAAAGGTAAGTCAATTGATGAAGCGGGTGAAATTAAAAACACTGCCATTGCTGAAGAACTTGCCTTACCACCAGTGAAAATTCACTGTTCGATTTTGGCGGAAGACGCAATTAAAGCGGCAATTGAAGATTACCGCAGTAAGCACAAAGGTTAAGCTGGAGACAAACTATGAGTGTAACGATGACGCCTGCTGCATCTGACAGGATAAAATCGTTTATCGAAAACCGAGGCAAGGGCCTTGGTTTGCGATTAGGTATTAAAACCACAGGTTGTTCAGGTTTAGCTTACGTACTGGAATTTGTCGACGATCTCAATGGCGACGATGAATTGTTTTCCATCAATGATGTAAATATTATTATTGATGCGAAAAGCTTAGTTTACCTTGACGGCATCGAACTGGATTTTGTTAAAGAAGGTTTGAACGAAGGCTTTAAATTCACCAACCCAAACGCGAAAGGTGAATGTGGTTGTGGTGAAAGTTTTAATGTTTAATGAGTGGTTAATTCCGCTGGAGTTGTGGTGAATTATTTTCAATTATTTGGTTTAGAAACTCAGTTTACGATTGATTTGGCTAAGCTTTCAACTCTGTATCAAACATTACAAAAGAAAGTGCATCCAGACCGTTTTGCTAATGCCTCAAGTCAAGATCAATTATTGGCGGTAAAGAAATCTACGCTGATTAATGATGCATATCAAACGCTAAAAAATCCGCTAAAACGTGCGCAATATCTTCTAGAGTTGCGCGGCGTTAGTATGCCAAATGAGCAAGCGTCGTTTGGTGATGTGAGTTTTTTAATGCGTCAAATGGAATTACGAGAAATGCTTGAGGAAGTTGAGCATGCTGATGATATTGATGCAGCGGTGTTTGAAGTTTCACAGGTATTTGAGTCAGAGTTCCAGCAACTATTCAATCAGTTGCAAGTTCAATTAGCCGATAACACGTCAGAATCAAATACCTTAGCGTGTGACAATGTACGAAAACTTAAGTTTTATCAAAAGCTTCATGTTGAGTTAGATAAACTAGAAGAATTATTGTTAGACGATTAAGCAATAAAAAATTAAGATATTAATCGGCAAATTTACTTTCTATAAAGGTATTGATGCAGGTTATTAAAAATCCGTAAAACTATTACCTAACGAGCTTTACAATGGCATTATTACAAATCGCTGAACCAGGGCAGAGTACAGTTCCTCATGAACATCGACTTGCCGCTGGGATTGACCTTGGTACAACCAACTCCTTGATTGCTAGTGTTAAAAGTGGCTTAGCAGAAACGATTGTTGACGCTGACGGCGCTGACATTTTACCTTCAGTAGTCAGTTATCAACTGAATGAAACGCTGGTCGGTAATGATGCTAAAGCGTTAGCCGTGAGTGACCCTGAAAATACGATAGTCTCGGCAAAGCGCCTAATTGGCCGCTCTAAAACCGATATCTTAACTAAATACTCATCACTTCCGTATACCTTTTCTGGCGATGAAAATCACCCATCAATTACAACTCGTACTGGTGACGTTAATCCAGTACAAGTATCGGCAGAAATTCTTAAGAGCTTAGTCAAGCGCGCTGAACTATCTTTGGGCGGAGAGCTTACCGGTGTTGTTATTACCGTGCCGGCTTATTTTGATGATGCACAACGTCATAGCACAAAAGACGCGGCAAAATTAGCCGGTGTTAAAGTACTGCGTTTATTGAACGAGCCAACTGCGGCGGCAGTAGCATACGGATTAGACAGCGGCCAAGAAGGCGTGGTAGCGGTTTATGACTTAGGCGGCGGCACTTTTGACATTTCAATTCTACGCTTAAATAAAGGTGTTTTTGAAGTGTTGGCTACCGGCGGCGATTCAGCGCTTGGTGGCGATGATTTTGATGGTGTACTCGTTGATCATTTAATCGCTAAAGCCGGATTAGTACGCCCACTATCTACGTCGATGGAACGGCAATTAACCCAGCAAGCTTGCTTTGCGAAAGAGCAATTGTCTCATCTCGACACGGTTGATATTTCATTAACACTTGATGATAAACCTTGGTCGGGTAGTATAACCCGAAGTGAGTTTGAAGCGCTTATTGCACCGTTAGTGAAGAAAACCCTTCGTGCCTGTCGAAGAGCGGTTAAAGACGCTGAACTGGTTATCGATGATATTATCGAAGTGGTTATGGTGGGCGGTTCTACGCGTGTACCTATGGTGCGTAAAGAGGTTGAAAGTTTCTTCAAACGCAAGCCATTAACCTCTATCGACCCCGATAAAGTCGTCGCTGTAGGGGCTGCTATTCAAGCGGATATTTTAGCCGGTAATAAACCCGACAGTGACATGCTACTACTCGATGTTATTCCTTTGTCATTAGGTTTAGAAACGATGGGTGGCTTAGTCGAAAAGGTTATTCCTCGTAATACCACTATCCCAGTCGCCAAGGCGCAAGAGTTTACCACCTTCAAAGATGGTCAAACGGCAATGGCAGTGCATGTATTACAAGGTGAGCGTGAATTGGTTGATGATTGTCGTTCACTAGCACGCTTTGAACTTCGTGGCATTCCTGCCATGACTGCGGGTGCTGCACATATTCGTGTTACCTTTAAAGTTGATGCTGACGGTTTATTAGAAGTTTCAGCGATGGAAAAATCTACCAAAGTAGAATCAAGTATCACCGTGAAGCCGAGCTTTGGTTTAGAAGAGCAAGAAATCACCCAGATGCTGAAAGACTCTATGGAAAATGCTGAACAAGACATGCAAGCGCGGATGTTAAAAGAACAACAAGTAGAAGCGTCACGAGTGATTGAGTCAATTCAAGCTGCGCTTGTCGCCGATAGTGCGCTCTTAAACGAAGCAGAAATTAGCTTAATTAATCGTGCGATTAGCGCACTAGCAAAAATAAGCCAAACAGGTAATGCCGATGAAGTTGAAGCGGCAATAGACATATTAAATAATAGTACTGCCATATTTGCTGAACGTAGAATGGATTCATCTATCAGAACAGCACTATCCGGCCATTCAGTTGACGAGGTTTAGTTAAATGCCACAAATTATATTTTTACCCAATGCAGATCTTTGCCCTGATGGTGCAGTAGTTCAAGCAGAAAAAGGCGAAAGCGTTTTAGACGTAGCACTTAAAAATGATATTGGTGTCGAGCACGCCTGTGAAAAAGTATGTGCTTGTACCACGTGTCATATGATCATTCGCGAAGGTTTCGACTCAATTGTTGAAGGGGATGAACTTGAAGAAGACATGCTTGATAAAGCTTGGGGTTTAGAGCCAGAATCACGCTTAGGTTGCCAAGCTTTGGTTGGTGATGAAGATTTAGTTGTCGAAATTCCAAAATATACCGTGAACATGGTCTCTGAAAATCACTAATTATCTGACAAAATAAATATGAAATAAAACGGCACCTCTATTGGTGCCGTTTTGGTTTCTGCAAGTGCTTTTTTCAACTAGTTAGCGCTAATAGTGGCGCCTTTTGTCCAGGGACCTGAGGCTTCACCTATTGCTTGTTGTAACGCAGGAATCGTTGATTCTTGCAATTCATTGGTGCGTTGAATCACTTCATTTAGTTCTTCTATAGCATAAGATAATTGCTTGTGATGTTGCTTAGTTGGGCCGTAAGAAGAGCTTACAGCTGACATGGCGTAACCTAATCTGCTTGATATGTTAGCAGGTTTAGCGCCCATTTGATCACGAGACTTTAAACCATTCAATTTATGACTAATGGTGTTGATTTCGGTTCGAATAGCAGCAAATTTTAATTCAAGCTGATTAACATCTCCAGGTGTGCGATTAAGGGCTGTGCGGATATCTTTCATGGTATCAGCCAAGTCTTTAAGTATCGCAGTTGTCGCTGACGAGCGCGCTTCGTTAACCGCTATTGCTTGACTAAATTTGGCAATTTCCGAAGCTGTAGCTCCACTTAGTGAATTGTCATATATCGCCTCTAGCTTTAACTCAACAGTGTCTGCAAGCTTTGTAATAGTACTTCCAACGCGTTTATAGAGTGTCGCGTTATATTTACCTGGCGCAGCCATTAGTCCATTGGCTAAAGGATGATAAGGAGACATCTTCTTGCTGGTTATTGCACTACGTTTAGCCAAAGTCATGTTCCACGTAATACGGTGTAAGCCCTTGGTAGTTTTACCTTGAATGCGGTTGACAAATTTGCCTGATGCGTCGGTTATTTCAACATATATCGCAGGCTTAGCTTCTTGATTTTCTTTTTCGATATCTTTCCATGCAGGGTACTTAGGATATTTTTCATCTTTTACCATCTGTTTCTCAGCAACTTGACGTTTTTCCTTAGATGTTAGCAGGCTATCTTTAAGGAAGTAGGTCAAAGTTGCACCATGAGCAGGATTTTTAGCAGCATAACGGTCACTACCATCAGAGTCTGAATGGTTGTCATCTAGACGAAACCATTTAGCTGGTCGACTGGGCGCGATAAGCAGTGCTTGTTTTTCCATTGATGCTTCAGTCAATTCACGTAACGGGGCATAATCGTCAAGTATATAAATACCACGACCAAATGTGCCTACGACTAGATCATTTTCACGGCGCTGAATTTTAACGTCACGAGTTGAAATAGTGGGTATTCCACCGTCGAGTTCAAGCCACTTTTTACCGCCATCAACCGTGAAAAAGAGGCCAAATTCAGTGCCGATGAACATTAAATCTTTGTTTACATGATCTTGAACAATGCGCCAAACTAAATGTTTTTCAGGTAGATCCTTTGCCAATGATGTCCACTTTTTACCTAAGTTAGTTGATTTGATCAGGTAAGGTTTAAAATCGCCGTATTTATGATTATCAAGCGCGACATAAACTGTATTAGCATCATATAAATCTGCACGAATATCATTTATATAAGCGGTAGCAGGTATGCCTTTTATTTTACCTAAAGCAATTTTCTTCCATGTTTTTCCACCATCGGTAGTGACTTGAATGAGGCCATCATCAGTACCTACCCAAAGAATATTTTCATCTTTCGGACTTTCAGAAAAATTGGCAATCGTGTGATACTCAGACATCGCATAAATATCCCAGCCAGCTTCGACTGACCAAGTACGGCCCATCATCGGCATATGCATACGATTACCGTTTTTTGTTAAATCACCAGAAAGCGGTGTCCAACTGTCACCACGATCATCTGAACGCCAAACGCGCTGTGAGGCAAAATACAGTCGTTTTGGATCGTGAGTTGAGACATTAATAGGCGCGTCCCAGTTAAAGCGTTCCGCTGGTTCGTTTTTACCTGGCTGAGGCTTGATATATACGTTTTCACCGGTATTACGGTCAAGCCTGTTTAAGTTACCTTGTTGCCATTGTGAATACATAATATCAGGGTTACCAGGCTCGATTGCTGGCTGGTGTCCATCACCACCTAAAGTCAGGAACCAGTCTTTGTTTTTGATGCCATCCTTACGGTCGGTTCGAGAGGGTCCACCTTGGGTCGAATTATCTTGTGCGCCGGCGTATACTGTGTAGAAAGGCTGTGAATCATCTGGCACAACTTTATAAAATTGTGTTAGGGGTAAGTTGGCGATATAACGCCAGTTTTCCATGCGGTCATGTGACATGTAAATGCCGCCGTCAGAGCCTATCAAGACAAAATCAGGATCAGTTGGATGGAACGCAAATGCGTGGTCGTCTACATGTTTACGCTTGGTACTAATCGGCGTCCAAGTTTTACCACCATCATTCGATACTTTACTGTAGTTGCTAGCAATGTAGACACGATCAAATTGGTGAGGATCAGCAAAAATTTCCTGATAATAGTGCGGACCAGTACCGCCACCAACCTCATCAGACATTTTGCTCCAACTTTCGCCACGATTGGCTGAGCGATAGAAGCCACCTTTGCGGTTATCTATTTCAATGGTAGCGTAAAGCACGTCAGTATTTTTTGGCGAAATCGCCATGCCGATTTTACCCATATTGCCTTTAGGTAATCCTTCCGTTAGTTCTTTCCAAGTTTCACCGCCATCGTCAGATGTATGGATACCTGTACCTGGTCCAGTCCCCACATAGGCTGCAACAGTTCTCTGACGAGACCAAGTAGCTGCGTAAAGTTTGTCTGGGTTACTTGGGTCAATAAGTAATGATGTTACACCCGTCCACTTATCTTGTGGTTTTAATACCTGTTTCCAGTTTTTACCACCATCTGTTGTTTTGTAAAGGCCGCGCTCACCACCACCAGTCCATAATGGTCCTTGCGCTGATACCCAAACTGTATTTGAGTCTGTCGGGTGGATAATAATATCGGAGATACGTTCGGACTTTTTTAGCCCCATGTTATTCCATGTTTTACCACCGTCTAATGATTTATAGACACCGTCACCAAAACTGATATGGCGACCACCATTATTTTCACCCGTCCCAACCCAAATAATATTTGAATTGCTCGGATCTATCGTTACATCGCCGGTAGAGTAAACGGCTTGTTTATCGAAAACTGGTGTCCAGGTATTACCCGCATTGAGCGTTTTCCAGATACCGCCCGAGGCGACGGCAGTATACCAAGTAGATGGATTATTTTGATCAACAGCAATATCAGAAATTCGACCAGACATATAAGCAGGTCCGATATTTCGAAGTTCCATTGCTTCAAACGTTTCACTGCTAAATAAAGGCTTAACAATAGAATTATCAGCTGTGAAGGCCAACGCGCTAGTACTGGATATTATTAAAGTTGCAGCGACTGCTGCTTTTAGCAGAATATTCATATATCACCAAAATAGTTATTGTTATTTTGTTACAACGCTAAACTGAAAAGCAAAATTGTTCAATAGATGAGCGACCAGTCAACGAAAATAAACGTTCGATGGTGAGATAATACGATAATATTACTTGTGGTTTGGTCTGAGTTAGGGAAACAATTTGCTAGGCCATTTGAAGGGGGGCTGCTTGAATAGCTGATGTGACTTTGATCAGTTCCGCTTGTTAGAAAACACGGGCGCAGAAGTTACTGGCTTTACCTCAAGTCAGCTTAAAGACGCTGCGATATTACCTAAAGTGGGTAGTGCAATTAAGGCCATAGTAGCCAGTATAAAGTATTAGGGCGTGTGGTACGAATATTTGGCTAGCAACTGCAAGTACAGCGGTATACGATGGAGACTGTACATTTATAGCATTCATTTTTTTGAGTAAGAAGTAGAAGCACAGGTTCTGGAGTCTATGTATTAGAATTTCGAACATGAATTTGTTCATTACTTGGATGGCCTATTTAATTTATATGGCAGTTTTGCTGATAAACCCAAGTCAACAATTTGGTGGTTGGAAGGTTTAGCAGAATATGTTTCTAAAGCGGACAATAATATTACCGCAGTAGACACCATATTCGACGTTTCTACTGACACGTTATCGGAAGTTTTTGACAAACTATGATGGTTTCGATCAAGACCGCATCTACCGCTGGGGCTATTTAGCGGTACGTTTTATGTTTGAAAGCTACCCTAGTGAAGTTAATCAGATGTTGGTTCATACTCGAGCTGGTGGCTGGGATGCATATCAAGAAAAACTAACACAATGGACTGCTAACTATCGTGATGATTTTGTCGCGAGGACTCAAACCTTAATGACTGAAAATGAGTCACCGTTAGCGAGTTTTAAGGCTTGATCCTATTTCATTGGTTATAACAACAGGCTTTGGATAAATATACTTTTATTATAAACTGTGTATTTTACGAACTACTGATAAATAAAGATCAAACTAATTGAGGGATACTATGCAAAAATATTTTCAGGACTTTAATTTAAATGAATACATGCCTGCGCTTATTGCCGGCGCTACCAATGTGTTGTTTGCCGGGCTTATCTTAATCATTGGTGTTTTTGTTGCTAGTCGCATTAATCGAATGATTTGTAAAATGGGCGAAAGTCACGAAAAACTTGATGACACGCTGTTTCGGTTTTTGGGTAGTTTAGGTAAATATATCGTTTTAGCGTTTGTAATTATCGCTGTATTAAATCGATTTGGCGTACAAACAGCGTCAATTGTGGCATTGTTAGGAGCTGCGGGGCTTGCAGTTGGCTTAGCATTGCAAGGTACCTTATCTAACTTAGCAGCAGGTGTGATGCTATTAATCTTCCGTCCTTATAAAGTGGGTGACTTTATTGGCGCCGCGGATCAATTTGGATGTGTAAATGAAATTGATTTGTTTACTACTATTTTACAAACATTTGATAACCAGCAAATAATTATCCCAAATTCTCAAATTTGGGGGTCACAAATTATTAATCACTCCCATCATCAAGTACGTGGTGTTGATATGGTATTTGGCGTGGCATATAAAGAAGACACTGATAAAGTGAGAGCCGTTATAGATTCAGTGTTAGCTTCGCATCCTCATATTTTAAAAGATCCAGCCCCTTTTGTTGAGGTAGAAACTTTAAACGATAGTTCTGTTGATTTTAGGGTTAGACCATTTACCGAAGGAGCCCACTATTTTGATGTCTTGTACTCTGTCCCAGAGCAAATTAAAAAAGCTTTAGATGCAGCAGATATTGAAATACCCTTTCCACATCGTAAGCTTATTATTGAGAAAGAGTGATAAATAAGTATTTACCTTAAGGTGTTGTTATTTTATTTTTTTAAAACTTACAACCTATATTTTGCCATTAAAAATAGAGGTCAATAACACTAACTTTATACAGGGCTACGCACCTTAGTATTTGGTGGTAAACGTGGTCTAAAGCTAAGAGTGATGACTTATACAAAAGTATACATACCAGCAATAAAATGTCTGAAAGTCATGAATTATTGGCTTTGAAAGTAACTCTTTTAAAAAAGTCCAAGAGGGTAATAACATAATAGTGTTATTACCCTTTTTTGTGAATTCTGGTTTTTGAGTGCTGATGTAGCACTACTGTTTTCTGTTGAATAGAAATGACATATTCGAATTCCAATGGCGAAAATAGCTTTATATAACTATGGTTAGTTATGTTTCTGATTTTTATGTACTAATGTAAAACTATTGTTGAGGTTGAAAATGCTATTACAAAAGAAAAGTTTGTCTTTGAAGTTATTGCTAGTTGTTGGGGGCTTACTGATATTAATGTCACTGAGCTTCATTTTAGTTAGCTCAATCTCTTTAAATAATGCTGAAAAAGCCATTGTTTCTGGCGTAAGTAGTGAGGTAAGGGAGCAAATAGAGCAAACCGTAGCGGCTAAATCAAGTGCAATTGCTGCCGATATTTCCAGTGTTTTTAATGAAAACTATGTTTATCCCTATAAATTAGCGAATCAAATTGCCGCTAGTATCGAAGGGAAATTGCCAGAACCTTATAGTCGTGGACAAATTGAAGCCATGGTGAAAAATACCTTATCTTATAGCAAAGTTTCGTCGATGTATGCGCAATTTGATGCTAATAAATTCGATGGCAAAGACGCAGATTTTACCTCGGGATACTCTCACTCGGTCGTCGGCGCTGGTAGTCTAGAAGTTTATTTTGTCCGTGAGCAAGATAATAAAATATCACAACAACCAGTAGAAGATGCCACAGAGAAATATAATGAAACATTGGACGAGTTTGGCAACCGCGCCGCGCAATGGTATCTATGTGCTAAAGAGAGTTTAAAGCCTTGTATTAATAATCCGTATAAGTATGAAATAAGACCCGGCTACACCGAATTAATGACCAGTTTAGTTGTGCCTGTTGTCGCAAACGGAGAGTTTAGAGGAGTCGTCGGCTCAGATCTTAATTTACCTATTTTACAACAAAAAGCACTGCAACTTAAAGCTTCACTTTATGGCGGCAAGGCGAGTGTTTTAATTGTTAGTCAGGACGGTTTTTTGGCGGCTGCAACAGAGCAAGAGAAAAGTTTAGCACGACCAATAAAAGAGGTACTTAGTACCAGTGCCGAATTACTTAATATTTCCGGTCAAAATCGATCAATCGTTATTGAAGATTTATTGTACGTTGTTCGCCCTATTAAAATTAATGTAGCCGATGATGAATGGCACCTTATTGTTGGTATCGACATCAATGCAGCTATGTCGCCGGTTGGCAAAATTTCAAATGATATTTCTGAAATTATTAGCCAAATTATTACCAGCTTTCTTGTTTTAGCCTTGGTATCTACTATTTTGGCACTGATTTTAATCAACATTTTTACTCATAGTATTATTAAGCCAGTAAAGGCTGTTGCTGATAAAATGGCAGAACTCGCCGGTCAAGGCGGGGATTTAACCCAAGAGTTGCAAGTACATTCACATGCTGAGTTGATTAGTTTAAGTATTGCCTTTAATCAGTTTCGAGAAAAAGTTAGAGAGTTATTAGAGCAAGCTAAAAAATCTGGGCAGGCGGTTCTTGAGCAAAGCGAAGAAAGTAAAAGCAATGCTGAGCAAACACACGCGCAAATATCACTGCAAGAAATGGAAATTAATAGCATTGTAACGGCAATAACGGAAATGTCAGCAACGGCCTCCGAAGTGGCTAACACTGCCTCTAACGCGGCAAGTAACGCCGATGCTGCAAGTAATTCTATTAAGGGCACTGAGACAGATGTGTCTTTGGCAACTAATGAAATTACCACCTTATCACATGAAATGTCTACGGCAACTGATGCGGTAAAAGCGGTATCAGTAAGAAGTGAAGATATAAGAAAAATCTTAGACGTGATTAGTGCCATTGCTGATCAAACCAACTTACTTGCGCTTAACGCAGCAATAGAAGCGGCAAGAGCTGGAGATCATGGTCGAGGTTTTAGTGTAGTGGCTGACGAAGTCAGGGCATTAGCTTCGAAAACTGCTGATTCAGTTGATGAAATATCACAAGTAATTTCCTCGTTACAGGCAGAAGTTACTACTACGGTCAACCTTATTGAGCAAGGCACTAATAAGGCACAAACGGCTGCATCGAAATCAAATGCCGCCTTTATTAAAATGAAAGAGACGGTAAACCAAATTAGTGAAGTTACTCAACACATTATTCAAATCGCTGCGGCTGCCGAGGAACAAAGCCAAGTTTCAGAAGAGTTGAATAGAAATATGGTGATTGTTGGTGATGCAACAAAAGAGGTCTTAATATTGTCAGAAGCTTCGAAACAAAGTGCGATGATTATTAATACTGATATTATTGAACTAGAAAATGTTTTGAGTAAGCTTAAAACTAGCAAAAATTAATTCAACTCATATTTTACGCGAACATAGCTTTTTAGTTTAATCAATGTAAGGCAATAACACTTAGTGTTATTGCCTTTTTTGAATGTACAAAAGCTGCTTTTTCGCTATCAAGTTAAAGGTTTTGAGGCGTTCTATTAATAAAATGAATGCTAAACTGTCTAATTTTGTAAAGGAAAATGTGCAATTTACACTTATCTAGAAAAGCAGACCGTTTTTTGTTCAATTATTAATGATAAAATGCTTTTGTATTTGTTAATGGACTTAGCTGACTAGGTTGAACAACTGCTAATTGATTTATAATACTAATTTGATAATGTCAGCGTCATATAGTGATGGGAGGTGTGGGTGAATAAGGAATATGTATATTCTTCGCGGTAGATGATGAATAGACGGTATTATAATAACTGATTGAATGTTAAAATTTTTTTAAGGTAAATAGACACTCCTTCAAAAATTTGTTCTACTTAAAATAAAATCTTCGCATTCATACTATTTAATGACCGTAGATATAAATTATTTAAATAACTTTTAGGCATAATCACCTTGTCCGAACTATCTAAATCGCAAACGATAAAAAGTTTAACTATAACTAATCGTTTCGCTACTGATCTTTTATTATTGAATACCCCGAACGACGTTTGGCAATATTTGGCACAAAATATTGTTGAAAAACTAGGCTTTGATGACGCCGTTATTTACACATTAGATGCTGGTGGCGAAACCTTAAGTCGCATGTCCGGTTTTGATAAGAAAACATCGGTCGACAATGATAAGCTTAGCAAGTCTCAAATACGAGACACTTCATCTAATTCTATTATTATTCCTTTTAATCAAGGTGTTATTGGCAAAGTGGCCGCGACTAGAAAAGCCATTTTAGTAAAAGATACGCGTAAATTTGAAAGCTATATTGTCGATGATGAAACCACGCTTTCTGAGTTAGCTGTGCCTATTTTATACAAAGATCAACTGCTAGGTGTTATTGACTCTGAGCATACTCGAGTTGGTTTTTACACTGAATATCATTTGAGAACACTGACGGCATTAGCCTCTATTGCCGCGATAAAAATATCGCAAATTATCAAAGTCGATGGCTTAGAAGAGATTATTGAGAATTTAGAGTATTCGAATAAAATTCAAGATGCGCTGTTTGAAATTGCAGAACTGATTTTTAAAACTAAAAGCATTGATGAATTTTACCAATCTTTGCACCAGTGTATTGGTCGTCTCACCTTAGCTAAAAACTTTTTTGTCGCATTGTTAAAAGATCACGGAAAAAGAATCGATTTTCCTTATGCCATCGATGAATTTGATGATAAGGCAACGTTCACCAGTATTGACATCAATCCTAATTTCTTAAGTATTACTGGTTATGCCTTAGCTAAGGATCAACCATTTTTATTTTATGAGCATGATATTCAAAAAATGCTCGATGAAAAAGCCATTTATATTCGAGGCAGCATCCCAAAAGCTTGGTTAGGTGTGCCGTTTGGTCGTGGTTTGAACAAGGGTATTGTAGTAGTACAAAGCTACAGTACAGAGTTTTTATTTCAAGAAAAAGATAAGCAATTATTAATGTTTGTTGCTAAGCATATTAATAACGCCATTGAAAGAATGGAGGCCAAGCGTAAGTTACAATTTTTAGCATTACATGATCCCTTAACCCATCTACCTAATCGGTCATTATTTCAAGATCGACTCCAGCATGCCTTCCTCCATTGTCAGAACAATCGTCATAAAAACATCGCTATACTGTTTATTGACGTTGATAGGTTCAAACAAATCAATGACACTTACGGTCATCATGTTGGTGATAAGCTGCTGATTTCAATTGTAAAATCTATTTCTTTAAGTTTAAGGAGAACCGATACCTTAGCGCGTTTAGGTGGTGATGAATTTGCTATATTGCTTGATGGGGAAATTGATTATGAAACCATCTGCCGTATAACTGAAGATATTATTGCTACTATGGCAACGGCTTTTAATATTGATGGTTTGAATATCTTCAGTAGTGTCAGTATTGGGATTGCCACTTATAGCGATGCCAGTGAAAGTGCAGAGCAATTATTGATTGATGCTGATCACGCTATGTACCAAGCGAAGTTAAAAGGTCGTAACCAGTATGTATTTTTTGAAGCACTTGAAGAGCAAAATAAATCCAGCAACGTTAAAGTCGAATATGATTTTGATAACGCCGTTAAAAACCTAGAATTTATCGGCAATTACCAACCATTAATTGATTTCGATACCGGTAACGTTATTGGTGCCGAAGTTTTAGTACGTTGGCAGCATCCTAAATTAGGACTTTTGATGCCAGATTTTTTTATCCCTATCTTAGAAAAGTCAGGACAAATAGTTCAGCTTGATCTTTATATGTTGAAATTAGCGTTGAGCAACCTCAAGCTTTGGGCTGACTGGTTACCCAAAAATTTTAAGCTTAATGTTAATGTTTCAACATCGGGTTTTGCCTCAAAAGACTTTATTAGCTACTTGCAACAAGAGCATCATAAGTCAGCTGAACTTTTGGCTCGATTATGCGTAGAAATAACTGAAGAAAGTTTAATTTTGAATGTGGATGCTGTGAAAAATAATTTAGCTATATTGAAAAGTCTAAATATCCCTGTCGCTCTTGATGATTTTGGCACTGGTTTTTCATCGTTGAGTTATCTGCATCAGTTTTCTTTGGATTATTTAAAAATAGATAAAAGTTTTGTTGATGATATAAACGAGGTTAGCAGTAAAGTGTTGATATTGGACGCAGTGGTTAATTTGGCGAAAGCACTGACCATAAAAACTACAGCAGAAGGCATTGAAACGGCAGAGCAATATCAAAAGCTTAAAGAAATTGGCTGTGATTTAGGACAAGGGTATTATATTTCAAAACCTTTGCTCGATACTGACTTTAAGCAATTTCTCATAAATGGCCGCCAGAATAAAGGTATTGAATAGCTTGAATTTAAGCTTGTTACGTTTGCGTTGAATGAATTGTAGCGCTGTAAGTTTCGTAAAAAGTATCGTGTTAGATGCGCTAGTATTTTAATTTGCTATTAACTTCACCACTTGTTTGCCGGTAAAACCACCAGCTAGCTGCTTGTGCAGGGCGGCAGAAATATGCTCAGCACTAAAGTCAACTAAGCAAATTTCGGGAACAACTAAGTCACCTTTCGCTAAGTTTTCAAGTAACAAATTACTCATAAAACTCATGCGTTGTTGTGCGCATAAGCTGTTAGCAAGCCAAGCGCCAGCAAGCGATACAATACTGATGTTAGGCGCCTTTCTAAAAAGTAGCTCCTGTTCAAAATTCGGTAAAGGTTTTAAACAGGCAATGCGCCCACAAAAGCGCATTAATTCAATATTTCGTTGCGTTGCATCACCACCGATAGTATCAAGTATTGCATCAAACCCTTGCGGGCCTAATTCACGGCGAATTTTTTGACAAAGATTGTTATCTTGATAATCAAAAACGACGTCAGCTCCTAATGATCTGACTAGTTTATGGTTACGTTTGGCTGCGGTGGTAAAAACATCAGCACCACGCTGTTTGGCAAATTGAATGGCTATTTGACCAACGGCGCCAGCGCCACCATCAATCAATAAGGTATCACCTTCAGTAATTTGTAATTTGTCGAGTGAAATTAGTGCTGTCATACCAGGGCAAGGTAATGCCGCAGCGTGCGCTGAATTGATACTGTCAGGTATAACTGATACCGCATAGTTTGGTACTTTAGCATATTCACTGAGCACGCCTTGATCGCCCATACTAGCGTGCCACATAACTCGATCACCAAGGTTAGGGTAGATGCCTTTTGGTGCGTTAACAACAACACCAACGGCATCTAAGCCAAGTATATGTGGGTACTGCCAATGGCAAAAGCCTGTTTTAGCGTATTGTGCATCTAAAGGATTAAGGCCAACATACTCTATCTTGATCAACAGCTCATTATCACAACATTGCGGTACACTTAGCTGAACTTGCTCTAATTGCATCTGTTCATTGGCGCAGGGCAAAACAATCGCTTGCATAGTTTTAGCGATAATTTCATTAGGTAAAATATCAGTATCTGGCATTAATATATCTCTATCTGTTTGTCGTGCTTAACGCATAACTCCATTGCCCGTTAAATGATTGGTAAGCATTTACTTTAGCAAGCAAGGATGAAATCGTTGAATCAACAGCATTTTCTTGTGCTATTAAAACATCCTGACGGGCATCTAACAACTCTAAGTAAGGTATTTGCCCCTCTTCGTACATAGCATTTGCTTGTAAGAATGCTTTGTTAGCAAAGTGATAACGTTGCTTAGAAAACTGTTGCTGCTGCGCTTGGCTTAACAGTAGCTGTAACGCAAGTTCACTTTCATTTAATGCACTTAGTACCACTTGTTGGTAGTCGCTATAGGCCGCTTGTGTTAAAAATTGTTGTGCATCGCGCTGTGCCAATAAAGCAGGGTAACTTAGCAGCGACCACTGTAATTGTGGTGCCATTTGCCATTGTTGCTGAGTATCGCTAAAGCCATTGCTGCCAATACTGACGACACCAGCAAAACTCGTTAAACTAATATCAGGTAATAGCGCCTTGCTAGCTGAAACACTTAAGCTGTTTGCTTGGCTAAAGTCATAAAGTGCACGACTAATATCTGGCCTAAGGGCGATTGCTTTATTGGGCTCATTTAACGAAACACTAAATTCATGCTGTAAAATAGCCTGCTCGTTAGCTAATGCTAAATCTTGTGCTAAACGACCGGTTAATACCGCTAATGTTGATAAATCTCTGAACTTAGCATATTCAATTGCTGGCATTAAGGCTTGTTGTTGCTTTAATTGCGCCATGGTTCGATTTAAGTCGAGGTCGTTAGCAACCCCTTCCTCAACACGGGCTTGTATTACATCGATACTTTGCTTTAAGGCTGTTATTTGTAAAGTAAGAATACGTTTTTTTTCAACATTGCCTTGGTAACTCACATAGCCTTTAACCACGGATGAAACGACTTCAATTTGTAACAAGCGAACTTTTTCAGCTTGGCTTATGGCTGAGGCATTTGCAGCATCAACCAAAGCGGTAATTCGACCAAATAAATCCAGTTGCCAATTGAGCGCTAAATTAGCACTCGATTGACGACTGTTTGTCTCACCTAAACCACTGCGCTGAGCGCCAATTTCAATCCCCCCTTGCGGGAGGTATTGTGCTTTTTGTTCTCCTAATCGTGCTAAAGCACTTTTCAGCGTTAATTGACTGGTTTGTAAGTTATGGTTATTAGCTAAAGCATCGTTAACTAACTGATTAAGTTGGTTTGAGTCGAGTTTTTTCCACCAGTTAATTTCACTTGAGCCATTTAGCTCGCCTGCAATATTTGCTCTATTGATAAAGTCACTAACCAAACTTTGCTCATTTGCCGTATCAATTTTACTGGCACAGCCAGATAACAATACAGTTATCATCACCGCACGGGCTGTTAGGCTGGTTTTAAGCTTTTTCTGTAGTAAATTAATCATCAGATAACTCCAGTGTTTTTGCATTTTTACGGGTAACTAGCATGTAAAAAACAGGGGTGAACAATAAGCCAAAAACCGTGACACCAATCATGCCTGAGAATACAGCGTTACCCATGGCATGACGCATTTCTGCACCGGCACCTGTTGCCAATACTAATGGCACAACACCGGCAGTAAAGGCAATAGAGGTCATTAATATTGGACGTAAACGCATACGACAAGCCTCAAGTATTGCTGCTAAATGTGATAAACCTGAGTCGTGTCTATCTTTGGCAAATTCGACCATCAATATCGCATTTTTCGAGGCCAAGGCAACAAGCACTATTAAAGCAATTTGGGTAAATATATTATTATCTGAACCGACAAACCAAACCCCAAGTAAGGCAGAGAAAATAGTCATAGGGACAATTAAAATGATCGCCAATGGTAAACGTAAACTCTCATATTGTGCGGCAAGTACCATAAAGACTAATAGCACCACTAATGGGAAAATATAAACCATAGTGTTACCCGCAAGTACTTGTTGGTAGGTAACTTCAGTCCACTCATACTCAATGCCGGCCGGCAGTGTTTTCGCTAATACATTTTCAATAGCTTGTTGTGCTTGGTCTGAACTGTAACCTGGTGCTGGGCTACCATTAAGTTCTGCACTTGGATAACCGTTATAATGCATAACACGGTCTGGACCAATAGTTGGCGTTACCGTTAATACTGAGCCAAGTGGCACCATGCTACCTGCACGATTACGTACTTTTAAGTTCAAAATTTGCGCAGGGTCTTGACGATAGTCAGCATCGGCCTGGGCATTAACTTGGTATGTACGGCCAAATAAGTTGAAATCGTTGACATAAACAGAACCTAAGTAAATCTGCAAAGCGTCAAATACTTCATTTAATGGGATGCCTTGGATCAAGGCTTGTTCGCGATCAATATCAATATCCATTTGTGGTACTTGGATACGGAAGCTTGAGTACAGTCCCATTAAAGCAGGATCTTGTTGTGCCTTGCCAATAACCGCTTGTAGGCTATTAAATAAGGCTTCAAAACCCTTGTTTGCTCGGTCTTCAATTTGTAATTTAAAACCACCTGTTGTGCCTAAACCTTGAATTGGTGGCGGTGGAAATACCGCAACAAATGCTTCATCAATAGCGGCAAAACGTTGATTTAACTGCGCGGCAATTGCCATGGCAGATTGACTTGGATCGGTTCTATCGGCAAAAGCATCTAGTGGTGTAAAAACAATACCGCTGTTAGGACTGTTGGTAAAACCATTTACTGATAAGCCTGGAAAGGCAACGGTATGGGCTACACCTGGTACTTCTAAGGCAATTTTTTGCATTTGTGCCAGTACATCTTGCGTACGATCAAGGCTGGCAGCATCAGGTAATTGAGCAATAGCAACTAAATATTGTTTATCTTGTTGTGGAATAAAGCCACCAGGTACAGCATCAAACAACTTAATTGTACCGCCTACTAACGCGATATAAACCACCATAACAACAACAGTCATACGGATAAGTTTTTGTACAAGTTTCTCATAACCTTTTGCACCGCGATTAAATACTCGGTTAAAGGGTTCAAATAACCAACGACCAAACAGTTTATTCAACAAACGCGTAAAGGCATCTGGTTTTGCGTCATGTGGTTTTAATAACAAAGCTGCCAACGCTGGCGATAATGTCAGCGAGTTAAAGGCTGAAATAATAGTTGAAATGGTGATAGTTAAAGCAAATTGCTTATAAAACTGTCCTGATAAACCAGTAATAAAAGCGGTTGGAATGAATACCGCACTTAATACTAAGGCAATAGCAATAATAGGGCCGGTGACTTCGCTCATGGCTACACGCGTAGCTTCTAATGGCGATAAGCCTTTTTCGATATTACGTTCAACATTTTCTACCACGACGATAGCATCATCAACGACAATACCTATCGCCAATACTAAGCCAAATAGCGACAGAGTATTAATTGACACACCTAACCATTGCATGACGGCAAAGGTACCGATCAGTGAAATAGGTACGGCAATTAATGGAATGATCGACGCACGCCAGGTTTGTAAAAATACAATAACGACAATAACAACAAGAGCAATTGCTTCTAATAATGTGGTGATAACCGCATCAATAGAGCCGCGTACGAACACTGTCGGGTCGTAAACTATGTCGTATTCAACACCGGTTGGAAAATCCTTTGCTAAACGCGCCATGGTTTCACGTACTTGATCAGAAAGCTCAATAGCGTTTGAACCCGGACGTTGGAAAATAGGCATGGCGAGTGCCGGTTGATTATCAAGCTCTGCACGTAATGCATAAGTGTCTTGACCTAACTCAACACGGGCAATATCAGATAAGCGTGTTATCTGGCCTTGTTCACCGACTTTTACAATAACTTGTTCGAATTCTTCAATACTGTTTAAACGACCCTTTACGTTTAATAATATTTGGAATTGACTGTCATTAGAAATAGGTTGTGCGCCTAAACTACCGGCCGCTACTTGCTGGTTTTGGGCACGCAGTGCTGTTACTACATCGGTTGCTGTCAGTTCACGCGATGCCAGTGCATCAGGTTTTAGCCATACGCGCATGGCGTATTTACCGCCACCAAATAAACGAATATCACCGACCCCTGATAAACGGGAGATTTCGTCTTTAATGTTTAAATCAGCATAGTTAGATAAATACGCTGTATCATGAGTTTTTTCAGGTGAATATAAATGCACCACCATGGCTAAATCAGGTGATGACTTTTCAGCAACCACACCTAAGCGTTGAACTTCTTCAGGTAAACGCGGTACGGCGCTATTAACGCGATTTTGTACTTGCACTTGCGCGCGGTCTAAATCGGTACCTAAAGCAAAGGTAACTGTTAAGGTCATACGACCATCGCTAGTGGCTTGTGAAAACATATAAAGCATGTTTTCAGTACCATTAATTTCTTGTTCGAGCGGTGTTGCTACCGTTTGAGCGATAACCGTAGGGTTAGCCCCTGGATAACTTGCTGTTACAACGACCGTCGGTGGCACAACTTCAGGGTATTCACTGACCGGAAGTTGAAATAATGAAATGCCACCACCGATCAAGATAATGAGCGACAGTACGGCGGCGAAAATAGGGCGTTGAATAAAAAAGTGAGAAAAGTTCATGATCAGCTCTTAGTATTTAGCAACAAGGCTAGCATCGTCGATTGAAGGTAAGGTAAATGCGATATCAGTAGTATCAATCGTGACAGTATTAGGGGTGACAGGCATGCCAGGCCCCACACGAGCGGGGCCATTAACGGCAATAATGTCTCCTTCGCTTAAACCTGCAGTAATTGCACGGAGCTTGCCGTAACGTTCGCCAATTTCTACTAACTTGTAGGCAAGGACATTGTTTTTATCCAGCGTAAGTACGAAGCGGTTATTTAAATCTGTACCTATGGCGCGTTCTGGCACAATAACTTGTTTAGTAATGGCATTAGCTGCCAATTTAATGCGGGCAAAAGAACCAGCACGTAATTGATCGTTTGTCTCATTATGTTCGCCTTCAAATATTGCTCGTACACGTAATGTGCCGGTTGAAGCGTTAATGCGGTTGTCAATAAAGTTAATGTAGCCGTCATGAGTGAAAGCTTTTTGCCCAACTTTTTGCATCACAACTTGTTGCTTGCTCGTTGCGGTAACATCATTAAATGAACTATTCCATGTACGCTCATCAACATCAAAGTAAGCGTACATAGCTTGATTTGAAACAATCGATGTCAAGATACTTTGACCAGCCAAAATATTATTACCACGAGTGATGTTAGCGCGAGAAATAATGCCATCAATTGGTGATACAACCGAAGTGAACTCTACATCAAGCTTTGCAGATACAAGCTGTGCTTGTAATGCCGCTAACTGTGCTTCGCGTTGGCGTAGTGTTGAGGTACGCGCTTGTGCTTGTTCAGTCGATATTGCCTTTCGCTCCATTAGGCGTGCTGCACGTTTATCTTCACTTTTCGCTTGGTCAAGCGCTGCCTGTGCACTGTCAATTTGTGCTTCAAGGCTAGCAACAACAGCGACAAATGGACGATTATCTAATTGAAATAACACATCGCCTTTTTTTACAATATCGCCTTCGTTAAATTCAATGCTGTCAATAACGCCCGACACACGTGGCATAAGTGCTACTTCTTGTGGAGATTCTAAACGCGTTGTATAGGTGTGCCAGCTTTGTACTGGTTTAACCAGCACCTCTGCAACATCAATAGCTTGTAATGACGGTTGTGCAGATGCGTTCGTTGACTCATCAGTACAGCCGGTAATAGCTAAGCTGATGGTAATAAAGGTGGCAATAATCAATTTTTTGCTCATAGCGATACTCTTTTGCTGGTGTTGGCATTTGTTAAATTTATTGTGTTTATGATACGGAACTAATACGTGCGTAAAAAGCATGGTTTTTTAAATTCATTAGTGCCAAAATGGCATCAATTAAATTGGTTTGAGAGCAGATATGGATACTACAAGTCGCTTATTAATGCTATTGGATGTCGTTGAACACGGTTCATTTGCTAGTGCTGCAGCTAGTCGTAACATCGATCGTTCGGTGATTTCAAAGCAAATTAGCCGACTTGAAGATGAGCTAGGCGTAAGATTGCTTAACAGAACAACTCGTTCCTTTTCACTAACCGCTGCGGGGGCGGAAATGATAAAAAAATCACGTGAGCTAAGAGAGTTGCTCGGGCAAACCATTCGATTAGCGGATAACTACCATCAAGAACCGCGTGGAGTTTTAAAAATCACCTCGCCGACTATTATTGCTAAGCGATATTTACAGCCAGTGATCAATGACTTTCAAAAACGTTTTCCGCAAGTTGAAGTGGAATTGCGCTTAGATGATCGCGTTATGGATATTGTTGCCGAAGGCTTTGATCTGGCATTTCGTATCGGTGAGCCGAAAGATTCGACATTAATTGCTCGCAAACTCGCCCGTAATCGTATGATTATTCTTGCGTCTCCTGAGTTTATTGATACTTATGGCATGCCAAAAGATATCGATGAATTAGCGCAATTACCGGTGGCAAACTATACCAGTACCTCCTTGCGAGTAACGACTATCAATTATCTCGATGAAAATGGTGATAGAACCGAAAAAACGATGAAAAGTGTTTATCGAGCAAATGATGGTGAAGTGTTGTTATTAAAAGCACTTTCAGGCACGGCGTTTGTTGTTGTGCCGGCATTTATTGTTGGTAGTGAGGTGGCAGATGGGCGTTTAGTACCGTTACTTGCTGACTTAAAATTGCTAGATTACAGTGCCATGTATGCAATATACCCTCACCGTGATCTGCCAGTGAGAACGCGATTGTTTTTTGATGCTGTGCGTGAATATATAGGCAAAGATGTACCGATTTGGGAAAACAATATTCCTAATTTCGAGCGCTTATATCAACAATGATTATTTCTTGCATTTATCTTGATACATGACTTTATCAGCGTCATTTAGCAATTGATCAATATCGTTATGCTTTTTCTGGTCGTAAGTGACAATACCGTGGGCAAAAGATATTTGGTAAGGTAGCTCAAGGTGTTTACTGACAGTAATTAAATTACGTGTAAAACGCTTTATTGCTCGCTTGGCTGTTTTGAGGTTGGTATTTGTCAGTAATACAACAAATTCATCACCCCCTATTCGTGCACAAACATCAGACACTCTAAAGGTATTTAGCATTTGCTCAGCAAATATTTTTAATACTTGATCACCTGCCATATGACCATAATTATCATTCAGAAATTTAAAACTATTAAGATCAAAGTAAGCCAGGTGACATAAGTTGTTTTGTCTAGCTGCTATATCAATACAATATTGACTCAAGCGCTTAAAACCGCGTCGGTTAGTTATATTGGTTAACTCATCCATAGTGGCTAATTGCAATGAAACAAATTCATCGGTTACTAATGCTGCTAAATCCGTTAATGAAGCAATATCATCATCCGTTAGTATTCTTGGTTTTGTATCTATAATGCATAAGGTGCCGATATTTTCACCACTAGGAGATCTGATCGGCTGACCTGCATAAAAGCGGATATTAGGAGCGTTAATCACTAAAGGATTATCGAAGAATCGTTCGTCTTGTAAGGTGTCTTCAATAACAAACGTTTTACTATGATGAATAGCGTGACCACAAAAAGAAACTTCTCGTGATGTTTCTTTAGCGTCTAATCCGACCGAAGATTTAAACCACTGGCGCTCTTCATCTACTAGGCTGACAAGTGCAATGGGGACATTAAAAAGCTTTTTAGCTAGGCGAGTTATACGGTCAAATCGCTCTTCGGGCTCGGTATCGAGTATTCGAAGCGAATGCAATGATGCTAATCGACATTCTTCATTTTTTGGCGAAGCGGGAGCTAGCATTAGTCTTTACATAAGATGAGAGTTATTTCGCTAGTATAGTGCTATTTAAGCACTAAACAAAAATGCTTTTAATTATTATTCGTTGGTAGTGTAAAAAAAGTTAACCTATTTATGATTTTCTACAGACTATTAGAGACTTTGCTCAATGTATGTTCTAGAGATATAAATGCGAAGCTACATCTAGTTTTAATTCAGTTTGCGATTTTTAAATCAACCCGTTATAAATATTTTTACGTTTGATTTTGTCATGCTCTCAATATTTGCTAGCTGTTATTTTTGTACTAATTTTAAACAAACAAAGGTTTGTGGTTGCTTGATTATTATGCAATTATTGCTGGTATGATCAGTTTAATAAAAAAGAGAATAGTCTGTTTCAGGTCGTTAAAATACTTAATCTCGCGTCTCTTAAGGTATGACAGGTTTAATTAAGGCGATTATGTTTTTCTGACTGTAGATGAAAATGAAGTAAGGTATTTATTGTTAAACACATAAGTAAGTGACGTAATTTAGAGAAAACGAGGTTTAAATAGCTACACACATTTTGCTTTCGAAAAACTGTGGTTAAGTCAATCGCCCTATGCATTAGCGGTTGATATTTGCACTGTAGGAATTAAGCCAATAACCGTACTATAAAAAAGGAGTTTATTTTGAAATATTCATTTCAATGCTTACGCACACCGTTAACTATTTTGAGCATATCATGCTTACTCGCCGCCTGTGGTGGTGACTATAAGTATATCGGTACACCAGAGCCGGAAACACCAACACCGATCATACCGCCACCAGCAGCCGCTACGCCTGTACCTTCGTTTGACAGCGACGGCATATTGTCAGCAAATATTCGTTGGACCGACTATGGCGTCCCTCATATTACCGCAGATAATTTAGAGAGCATGTCATATGGTGTTGGTTATGCGTTTGCTAAAGACAATATTTGCATACTTGCTGATCAAATCTTGAAATATAATTCCCAACGGTCGAAGTACTATGGCCCCGATATGGTCGCTACCTCAGGTGATTCAGAGCATTTAATTAATGATTTCGGTTTTCTGACCTTAGGTATTAGGGAGCATGCAGAAAAAAATATTAAAGCGCTCTCTGCCAATAGCCAGGCATTATTATCAGGCTATGCCCAAGGTTACAATAAATACCTGGCAGACACTGGTGTTGCTAACATTGACGGTTCGTGCGCCAATATGCCGTGGGTTCAACCGATCACTGATATTGATATGCTGACTTACTCTCTAGGTATTGCGCTCTTGCCCGGGGCGGCTAACTTCCTCGGACCAATGTTTTTAGCAGCACCTCCTGGGGAGAGTTTTGCACCCTATCCACAAAGTGCCAATGCTAATAATTATGTTGTTAATTCTAAACCGGCTGTTTCGCTACCCGAAAAAAATCCAAGTGATTTAGGTTCAAATGGTTGGGGCTTAGGTAAAGATAAAACAGAAAATGGCCGAGGAATGGTATTGGCTAATCCACATTTCCCACATACCGGTAATTTACGCTTTTGGCAATTTCATATCACCATTCCTGAACATCTAAATGTTATGGGCGGGTCTTTAACAGGTATGCCGGGTGTCGTGAATATTGGTTTTAACGAAAATGTTGCTTGGACTCATACCTTTTCGTCTGCGGAGCATTTTGTCGTTTATCAATTGACATTGAACCCTAATGACCCTGCGCAAATGTCACAAGTTATTGATGGCACAAACCGTCTAATAACGGCCAAAGAGCATGTTATTGATGTCGCCGTAGGTCCAGGTCAAACAATTAAACTCGCGAAAATGAGTTATTCAACCCATCATGGCCCTATGATTGTTGTTCCTGGGAATTTTACTTGGGGACCTGGCGGTAATGCCTTTGCAATAAAAGACGCAAATTTAGGCAATGTTGATATTATCGACCATTGGCTAGCCATGAATTTAGCTGGTAATCTTGCAGAATTTAAACAAGCTTTTAAAGATTACGACGGGGTGATATTTAACAATACCATGTCGGCAGATAGTGAAGGAAATGTCTTTTACATTGATGACTCAACGGTGCCAAATCTTACCGCTACGGCAATAAATGAAATGACAACCAACCCATTGCTTATTGGTGTTAAACAAGCTGCAGGATTTACTGTTTTACCTGGATTTTTATCAGCCTTTGATTATGAACGACCTGTACCATACGAAAATGCGCCACAGTATTCAGGCACTGATTACGTACAAAATTCAAATAATAGCTATTGGCTAACCAATCTTAATGCGCCGATAACCGGTGTTTCACCGCTCTATGGTGCCGTGGATAATCAACAGTCTTTACGCTCTAGAATGGCTCATAAACTGTTAGCCGATAGCGCAGGTAGTGACGGTTTATTCAGCCCAATTGAAGTTGAGCAAGCGTTGTTAAGTAATCGCAGCTATCTTGCGGAACATATATTAAGTGAGCTGCTGGTTATTTGCCAAGCACAAGGTAATACCGCGGTTATTTTAGGCGCAGAAAGTGTCGATATTAGTGCTGGTTGTACTGCCTTGAGTTTATGGGATGGCAAAATGAATACCGGCAGCAGTTCCGCACACTTATTTAGAGAGTTTGCGTTTCTATTTGATCAGAACCCGCAATGGACTAATAGTTTTTCTAGTAGCGCTGCAACCACCACGCCAAGTGGCTTAGTGAGTAATACAACGACACTAACACAGTTTGCTCAAGCTATTCTCAATGTAGAGTCTGCTGGCTTAGCGTTAGATGCAACACTAGGCACGGTGCAATTTGTTGAACGCAGCTTGCCGGACGGTAGTGCCTCAGGAGTTAAAATTCCATGGGCTGGCGCGCATAATATCGAAGGTGGCTTTAATGTTTTTAATACGCGTACCGGTAACGATGGCTCGCTGTTACGTCGCCATGTTTATCCGGCACAAAATAGTGCTTCAATTCTCAGTGCCCAAGCCGGTGGTTATCATATTAACTACGGTAGTAGTTGGATGACAGTAGTCAACTTTACTGATGACGGGCCCGTCGCAAGAGGGTTGTTGAGCTATTCACAATCTCATGAATATGGCAGTGATCATAACCTAGACCAAACTTTGCTATATTCACAGCAGCCACAATTGAGACCTTTACGTTTTACCGAGGCGGATATTGAAGCGAATAAAGTTTCAGAAATGACGATTAGTTCAGCGATAGAATAAAATTATCGCCGGAAGAACAAAAAAGCCAGCATTGATGTTAATCGTTATGCTGGCTTTTTATAATTACTAGAAATTATAGCTATTTAGCAATTGACGCTAGTTCAACGGTTACTTGATCTAAACCTAGGTCTGATATTTTGCGGTTAAACTCAGATTGCTTAGTGCTAATTAATGATATACCTTCAACAATCATATCGTAAGCTTTCCATTCTTGAGATTTGGAATCTTTGCGCATTTGAAAAGTAATATTGATATCGGGCTTACCTGTGTCGACAATCTTCACATCAACAGAGGCTGATTTTACATTGTCTTTCAGCACGACTTCTGGCTCAAATAGCACTTTTTGGTTGTGATATTGGGCAAGTGCATTAGCGTAGGTACGCACTAAGTAAGCACGCATAGCCGTAATAAACTTTACCCTTTGCTCAGCTGTGGTTTTATTCAGATGCTTACCTAAAATTTTAAACGATGCATATTGATAATCAACCGACGGCATTAACTCTTCTTCAACGATATCTCGCATTAAATCTGGGAATTTCTTTAGCGCTTCTTGATTATTAGCAATTTTAGCAAATAGCTTGTTGCCTGTTACTTCTATTACTTTATAGGGAGACACTGATGGCGTAGCCTCAATTGCTAGACTGCTTTGTATAAAACCAGTGAGTAATACGATGAGTATTAAAAGCTTTTTCATGACGATCCTTGCGAGATAAATATTAAATTATAGTAGATGTTTTTATTGCTGGCTATTATACATACCGACCGCTCGGTCTGTAAATGTTTTTTAGGCTTAAGATAGAAGATAAAGTGTTAAAAAATGTTAACTTATTATTTTAAGCACTGTACACTAGACTAGCGTTTGAGTTGCTGCATGTAACGACAAAGTTCTTTGATAACCTTATCGAATAACTCTTTGTTTAAAGAACTTTTACTTAAACTCGAAGAACCATGAAAGGTCGAGACAATAAAGTAGGCGATTTGGCTAAAGTCGAGATCGGGTTTTAATTGCTCACTTACTCGGGATAAGTTCGTTGCAATTAATAAGTTTAGTTGTTGTTGCATTGCGAGTATGCGTATACGAAAGCCTTCATCAACGCCTGACATTTCTTGGCATAGGTTATTTAACGGGCAGCCACAGACTACCTCATCGCAAGTCATTTCTTTAGACATAGCAGTGAAAAATTCACATAAACCTTGTATTGGATCTTTCGCTTCGACAGCCGGTTGCCAAAGTGCGATAAATGACGGTGCATACACCTCTTCAAATACAGCGTAGCCGAGCTCCATTTTGTTGGTGAAATGATGGTAAAGAGCGCCTTTAGATATTTCACAGCGCGTTAAAATACAAGACAAGCTTGTTGCGGTGAAACCTTTTTTATGGATTTCATCGGCACTTACTTCAAGTATATTTTTACGGGTTTGCTCTGCATCTCTCATCGGCTATCTTAAAATACCATTCAATAATAATAGCATTATTCTAACCGACCGCTGGGTCGGTTGCAAAGATAATCTTGAATGAAGTTGTCGCTATTGATCATTCCAATATAGAACTAGAACGTTTCTAATGAAGCTGGATCGAATTTTTGGAAGGTTACTTTGCTGAAAGCCATATTTGGTGAATGGTACAATTATGTGACCTTATATATTTAAAAAAGAGCATCTGTATTTATTGAATGTAAATACTCTTTTGAGTATTCCATTGGATTAATTTAAAATTAAAATTGAGGGTAGAACAATGTTTACCCTCTTACATTAAACCTTAATTTATAAAGTCCAAAGGGATGGATAAACTAGCCCCTGTGAGCATTGATGCAGATTCTTTATAACCTTTAATAAATTATTTTATTTCACGCCATGCATTAGTTTATTAATCTTTGGTCCGATAATAAATAAAAATGTACCGCCCAATGTCAGCAACCAAAAGCTAAATGTAAAACCACTGAGTGCCGATGCGACTGTCATCCCTGTTTCACCGCTCATTGAGCCTGCTAAAATACCTGAAAAATTGTTTCCGATGGCCGTACTTAAAAACCAGCCACCAAAAGCAAACCCTGCTAGCGATGCCGGTACTAACTTACTCACCATAGATAAACCAATGGGTGACAAGCATAATTCTCCAATGGTGTGTAATACATAACAGGCAGCTAATGGCCAAATAGGGATCATGTTATTGGCGTCAAGCAGGTTTTCTAATGCATATACTAAAACCAAAAATCCTAGCCCAGTGCCTAATAGCCCTAAGGCAAATTTACGTGGAATGCTCGGCTCTACCTTGTTCTTGTGCATAAATATCCAAAGGGCCGAAACTAGCGGAGCAAAAATTAAAATTGCCACTGAGTTTACCGATTGAAACCAAGCAATTTTAAATTCAATCACTTCGGTAATGCTTCTATCGACAATGTTTTGCGCCAAAAAGGTAAAAGAGCTTCCTGCTTGTTCGAAAAACATAAAGAAAATAACATTGAAAATAAACATAATTAAGCAAGCAATAATCCGCTCAAAAGCAATTTTTCCGTCATTTTTAGTTTGTTTTAACAATATAAAGGCTAAGCCGATAAATAAGGCAAATAGGATCCACGCTAATATTTGTGCACCAGCATAAGTCATCAAAATATAAACAGGGATGATAGAGACAAGCGAGCCCAAAACAACCGTGATTAAATTTTTGGTTCTTAATGGTGTTTTTTTAACTGCACCTATACCCTTTAACTGACGACGACCAATATAAAACCAAATATAGCTAATCAACATACCAACACCAGCAGCGCCAAAAACCGCTTTGTAATTATCCATCATTGGTGTATCGGTTAACGTGCTTGCTAGCCACTGAGTAATTATCGGCGATATCATAGCACCCGCATTAATACCCATATAAAAAATACTAAAACCACTATCTCGGCGATGGTCGTCGGTCGCATATATTTTGCCGACTAAATTTGAAATATTAGGTTTAAACAAACCATTACCAACAATCACTGTCGCTAAGCCAATCATAAAGAAGGTTTCATTGGGCAGCATAATGAGAAATAAGCCACAGCCCATAATGACAGCACCGACTAAAATAGAGTGCTGAGAGCCAATAACTTTATCAGCAATATAGCCGCCGAAAATTGCACTGGCGTAAACCAGTGCTAAATATGAACCGTAGGTATTCGACGCAAATGACTGTCCTGATGTATCACCATTGAAAAACTGTGCAACGATGTAAAGTGTTAATGCCCAACGAATGCCATAGAAAGCGAATCGTTCCCAAAACTCAGCCATAAATAGCATCCAAAGTGGTTTTGGATGCCCCCATAAATTATCAAATTCTGGTGGTTTTTTCGTCGATGTCATGATTTCTTCCTTATTTAAAATTATATTTTTTTAGCTTTTATAGTTCTTTTATTCGACTGGTATCAGCTTACACCGATGACTTTTTGTTACTTGAAGCTAAGGTGAAGCTGCTCGAAAGTTTCGGTGAAGTTTTGGTGAAGACTGAAGGAAAACAGTCAAAGGACGCGAAAAGATGCTAAGAATCATTGCACTTTATTGAAAAGGCGATAAATTAACGGGTATAACCCATTGCAGAAACTGCTTAGTGGCTGATAAATATAATAATACAACCCGTTACTTAATTGCGGACTTGATCTTGGATGTGCAACGCGGCGAATTAAGACGTGAGTGTGAAGTGATCACGTTACCTAAATTAAGTTATGACTTGCTCGTTGCTCTTGCACAAGCGGCGCCAGCATTACTTAGTCAAGAAGAATTGATATCAAGAGTTTGGCCCGAGCGTGTTATTGGTGATGAAACCTTAAAGCAGCGAATAAAGCTTTTAAGAAAGTCGTTAGGGGATGATGCCTCTGCACCTCAGTATATTGTTGCAGTGCGTGGTCGAGGTTATCGGCTTTTACCAACCGTTAAATGCGAATGTGTTGTTCGACACCCTCCGTCAGTCATGCTTGATCTAAGTGCTAATGATCGCTTTCCCAGCCTAACCGGAAACTCGTTTGGTAAAGTCTGGCGACGTACCTCCATGCTTGGCTTGATTTTTTTTATCGTCGCAGTAATTGGTATTACCACCATGTCGATGTGGGGCGTGGATATTAAAAATAATGACAGTGCTTTAGTTATCGATGAAATTCAAGTAGTTGAAAAAATTAAAGGTAACCATGTTTCAGTGCAGCAAGAGCATAGTTTAGATAACAATGTTATAAATAATGGGATAAACACATTAGATGCAGCCACTGCAAACGCTCAACGCTTATATTTGCGCGGGCGAGAGTATTATCATCGCTATAGAAAACAAGATAACGACATTGCTATTGAATTTTTTCAAAAAGCACTTGCTGAAGATAATAGCTTTGCCCGTGCTTACGCCGGACTCAGTCAGGCATATAGTCAACAGTATTTTCAATTTTCTGGTCAAGAAACAGATAAGCAACTAGCGATTGATAACGCTTATCAAGCACTTAGTTATGATAATAAATCATCGGTGGGCTATAAAGCCTTGGGTACGGCATATTATGTTGCAGGTTGGCTGTCAAAAAGTATAAAAACATTGCGTCGTGGGCAATATATCGAGCCCAATGAAATCGAAATATTAATTAACCTTGCCTTTATCCATTCTGAACAGGGCGAATTGAAAACAGCGCTGCAATGGCACAAAAAAATACTAACACAAGCGCCTGAACATGCTGTTGCTATGATGCATACTGGGCTAACATTACAGCGTGCTCAGCAATTTAATTTAGCAAAAATGTGGTATTTACGGGCATTAAATTTGCAACCAGATTATATGCTAACCACTTATCATTTAGCTCAACTCGCTATTGCACAGCAAGATTATACTGCAGCGTTAACGCTTGTTGAATCACAGCCCGATGGTGTTAGACAAAGGGCTTTATTTTTACAAATACAAGCCGACATTGCTTATTATCAGGGCGACACAAAGCACGCACAGTTGCTATATCTACAAGCGGCTAATACAGCCATTGAAAGACGGTATTCACCATCAGCATTACGTGCGAGTTTATTAGCCAAGCACCAGGATACTAAAACTGAAAACATGATTACCCGTGCGCCACTAAATAGTGGCGAGATACCTTCACTGCTTATTGAACAAGAGCTTATCGCAGGTTTAAAAGCTAAACAGCAGCAAGGCAATGAACAAGCTGATTTAAGTTTATTATTAGCGGAAGTGTATAGTGCCAAAGGGCAGTTTACCTTGGCAATGCGCTATTTAACACAGGCTATTGAGCAAGGTTATCGATTAGATTATCGGGTATTGCATGCACCGTTATTTTCAGGTTTACGTGAGCAGGCTAATTTCAAGCGCTTAATGTTAGAGGCCAAAGAAGCTATCTCTATCGATAGCTTCTTTGAGCGCTAAATATCTTACCTTGAAAAGCTTATGCTTAACTGAATTTAGCTCATGCTTAGGTAAGCTTAATGAGTTTTCCAATCGGGTCGTCCAATGAACTTGGCGGCATAGTAAACCACTGAGGACCTTTCTTGGTCATATAAATACAGTCTTCAAGTCGAACACCGAATTCCCCCTGAATATAAATACCTGGTTCATTAGAAAAGCACATGCCGGGTTTTAAAATTTCTGTTTCACCGTGAACAAAGTTAACGCTTTCGTGTCCTTCCATACCAATGCCATGCCCAGTTCTATGCGAAAGTCCCGGTAACTTATAACCTGGGCCAAAACCCTTGGTTTGATAAAACTGTCGAACCGCGTCATCGACTGAACCTGCTTGGCTGCCAATTTTTGCCTGTTCAAAAGCAATTTCTTGACCTTGTCGGACGGTTTGCCAAACTTCACGCTGACGCTTACTCGGTTCACCGAAAACAAAGGTTCGACTGATATCAGACTGATAGCCGTGTACATTGCAGCCACAGTCCATTAATACAATCGAGCCTTCGGTCAATGTTTGCTGTTGCTTAGTACCATGGGGATACGCACTGGCTTGGTTAAATAACGCCATATTCCATGCGCCTTGGCCACCCAATTGTTGTTGAGCACTGCTCATTAATGACTTTACGTCACCTTGGCTCATGCCTACTTTTAACTTTGACCAAACATGCGCATAAGCAAGTAATGTTACTTCATTAGCTTTATGCATTAATTCAAGTTCATGCTGGCTTTTGTACATACGGCAACCGCGGGTCACTGGCTCAGCACTAACATGCTGCATGTTTGAAAGTTCAGCCATAACGCCACTGCTGACAAAATAGCGTACTGAGCTTTCGAAGGCGATTTTGCCTTTATTCAATTTGGCGTCGGTTAATATTTGCTTTACTAATGCAAACGGGCTTTCATGCTCTTGCCAAACACGAATATCTTCACCAACGGCTAGGCTTTCACGGACACTGGGCTCTTCAAAAAATGGGCAAACAACGGAAACTTTACCTTCACGCGGGATAATAACCGCTGTTAGGCGCTCACTGCGCCACCATTGTATGCCGGAAAAATAATCCATTGCCGCGCCGGGCTCTAGGATTAAAGCCGATATATCAAGCTGTTGCATTAACTTCTGTGCATGACTAATACGCTCTAATCGCTCGACTTTGCTAATTCCTTTCACGGTATTGGTGATGGGTTTTAATGTTGAATTTTTGTTTTTAGCTGTATTATGCGGATCATTTGGCTTCGCAAGCACTGACGATGTCAGTGTTTGTCCAGCAACAGCGACAGTTGCAAGACTTGCCCCGCTGGCTTTTAAAAAGGCTCTTTTGCTAATATTCATAGTTATCCTTTCAATCTCCTAGAATCAAAGAGCTTTCTAGGCATTACGTTATTAGTGTTTATGCTTCACGCTAGCGTTTTTTTTCTTAATGAGCAAGTGCTTGCCGCCAAAATACCACTTTATTCATTGGCAATAACCTCTATGGCAAAGTTGGCAAAATTGTCGATACAGTCATTTGTTGTTTAACCTAAAAATAGGTGAAACTAACGTGTTATTTTTGTACATTTTTTTTCAGCGTGTTATCAATGACGTCACGCTGAAATAAATGAGAATATAAAATGAACATTAAGCTAAGTGAGCTTACCGTAAAGTTATGCAAGGTTGGTATTGTAATCGCATCAGCTATCTCCTTGCATGTGCAGGCTAATGCCGATCGAGTGACTGGAAAAACCCATGCAACCCGATCAGAAGTAATTGCAGCGAATGGCATGGTAGCAACTAGCCAACCCTTGGCGACGCAAATTGGTTTACAAGTATTAAAAGACGGAGGCAATGCTATAGATGCAGCGATTGCGGCCAATGCGGCATTGGGTTTAATGGAGCCAACAGGTAATGGCATCGGCGGTGATTTATTTGCTATTATCTGGCATGCGAAAAGCCAAAAACTTTATGGCCTCAACGCCAGTGGTCGTTCACCGCAATCACTTACCTACAAAAAACTTAAAGCTGAATTAGCGACGCTAGAGCGAGACGATATTCCGCCATACGGTATGCTACCCATTTCAGTCCCAGGTACGGTAGACGGTTGGTTTGAAATGCACGACAAATTTGGCAAAATGCCAATGAATAACATCTTAAAGCCAGCGATTGATTATGCCAATGATGGTTTTCCAGTCAGTGAGTTAATCTCTTATTATTGGCAGCGCAGTGTGCCAAAACTATCAGTTCAACCGGGCAGTTTTAAAACCACCTTCACCATTGACGGCAAAGCGCCACGTAAAGGTCAAATCTTTAAAAACCCTGAGTTAGCGAACACCTTGTCATTGATTGCAGAACAAGGCCGTTCAGCGTTTTATCAAGGAGAAATTGCCGATAAAATTGCTCGTTTTATGGCCGCTAATGGCGGTTATATTTCTCGTGCTGATTTAGCCAGCCATAGCTCTACCTGGGTAGAACCGGTATCAACTAATTATCGTGGTTATGATGTCTTTGAATTACCACCCAATGGACAAGGCATTGCGGCATTACAAATGCTAAATATGCTAGAACCCTATAACTTATCTGAGATGGGCTTTTTGTCTGCACAGACATTACATGTGATGACAGAGGCGAAGAAATTAGCTTTTGAAGATCGGGCCAAATTCTATGCTGATCCAGATTTTTTTGATGTCCCCTTAGCAGGATTAATCGATAAAAAATATGCCATGGAGCGTAAAAAATTGATCGGTGAGCGTGCGGCTAAACGTGTTGATGCGGGTAATCCCGCACTTTATCAGGGCGATACTATTTATTTAACTACCGCGGATAAAGAAGGCAACATGGTATCGCTGATCCAAAGTAATTATCGCGGTATGGGCTCAGGCGTTGTCGTGCCAGGTTTAGGGTTTGTCTTTCAAGACCGAGGTCAGTTATTTTCTATGGACGAAAGCCATGCTAATGCTTATCAAGCAAATAAACGTCCTTTTCATACCATTATTCCTGCCTTTGTCATGAAAGATAACAAGCCCTTTATCAGCTTTGGTTTAATGGGAGGCGCGATGCAGCCACAAGGACATGTGCAAATCGTGACTAATATTATTGATTTTGGCATGAACCTACAAGAAGCGGGTGATGCAACGCGTTGGCAGCATTATGGCTCAACCGAGCCGACTGAAGCGCATGGTAAAACCTTAATTGATAGCGGCGAATTGGTTATTGAGTCTGATATACCTTACCAAACCGTGCGAGCCCTGATGCAACGCGGTCATAAAGTGGGCTTTGATATGGGCGGATATGGCGGCTACCAAGCCATCATGTGGGACGATAAAGAAAAAGTGTACTATGGCGCTTCTGAATCCAGAAAAGATGGTCAAGCGGCGGGATATTAAGTTATCAGTAGTAAAGATATAAAGCTAAAAGTAGTGTTTTTATCTAGATAATGTTCTTATTAATCAATGGTTTTTTGCCGTGAGTTCTAATAAATAATTTAATATTTTAGTGTCAGATATTTTTGCACTATGCTAAGGTTTTGCTAAAGGGGTTTTTATTAAGTTTTTGATTATTATTCGTTTTTTTGTTTTGGCCTGACTTGTGCTTAAGTTGGTTGCTATTTGATTTTCAATATAAAAATATACAAGGAACGGAATTTAAATGATTTTTAAAAATAATAAAAAGTTAGCATGCATATTATTTGGTATTTTTGCGATGTTATCGACATCAGCTAATGCCCATTTGATTTACTTTGGTTACAGCGACAATGGTGATGGTACGGTTGATTATTTTGGGCAACATTATCACGGTTCATCGGAAAGCACTGGTAGTGGTTTAACGTTTACCAATACCGCGAACCCAGCAGTTTTTTTCACTGGTTTATGGAATGACGTGTTACTAAACAAGTCTGTATTTGACATGACTGGAACGTTAACACAAGGTTGGGATTTAGCAATTGGTCATCCAACTTATAACGACTCATACGCTGGTCAATGGTTAATTGCTCGCAATATATCACTAATTAATGGTGTTTATCAGGTTTCAGCAACTAACCCAACTGTAGTTGATACCGCTTGGTCAAGTTTGCCAGCAGTAACAGTTTCAGGCGTCACTTCAGTACCTGAGCCTACGACTTTAGCTATATTTGCATTAGGGTTAGCGGGTTTTGCAACACGCCGATTTAGAAAGTAAGCTCAAACTAAACAGTTGATATTTAATCAAGCACCATGTCATGGTGCTTGATTATTTCCTAACGAATTTGCATGGTAACAGTGGTTTATTTTATTTTATTTGAGAGCTTGGTCTAATAACTTATCCCAGGTTTAAACCATAGCGTATTCTGATTTTATAACTGAACGCAAATCACTAAACTCGCCATTATAACGACAAGTAAATAAAATTCATTTCAAACCACTAAAATAATCGCTACGCAATATTGTGCTATCAACATACTGAAGTACATTAATTGCTGCAGAGCCGATGCTTAACACAAATAATTAGTAGATAGACTTCTCCCACCAAGATAAATAGACTTGGCAAATTTATTGTAGTTATTTTATGGTAATTTTCATTATAGGTACCGGCACGATTTAGCTTACCAAGCCATCATGTGGGACGATAAAGAAAAAGTGTACTATGGCGCTTCTGAATCCAGAAAAGATGGTCAAGCGGCGGGATATTAAGCTGCTAGATCCATCACTATACTATCTTTGATATCATCAAGCCGGCGGTGCTCTATTAATAGCTATAAGTCGGCTTTATTTTTACCGACAGCTAAAAAATCAATTGTATCAACAAGCGTCTACCTAGCAAAAATTTAAGAAAATAATTAGAACTTATGGCAAAACCAAGTAAAAAAGGCCCAACTAAAACTGTCGATATATTTTGTGCGGGCTGTAGTACTTTATTATTTAAATACCGCAAGGGTGGCAAAGGCGCACTGATAAAAAGCTTTAAAGACCGTATCAGCCAAGACTACACCCTTGAGCCCTGTATCTGCCCTAAGTGCCATAAAGCATTTGCTAGAGAAACGTTAATTCGAGGTTTACCGGCATATAAATTTATTGGTGGTAAGGTCTGGTTTAAATAACGCGAAGTGGCAGCTGAAATAACAGCTATTTTATTAATAATGGTTACATTTGAACTATAGTAGATTTAGTTAACTTAACAGCTAAGTTGTAGCATTAGCAGAGACGAAGTTAAGTAGGCTAAGTGAAGGCATTTATGATGTTATATCAAATAAGTGAACTCAAATTAAACAACCCACTTTATTAAATGAGTTAAATAATTTGAGTGACTTAACGTTAAACCGCATAACCTTGTGATTTAGTCTTCTTTAGGTAAGACTTTTATCGTTTGATAGTCGCTAGCTTCTAGCTCATCATTAATACAAGTTAATAAATAATCATTCATTTCTGATGTTGTCACTTCATCTTCTGCAGCATCATTTTTACATTGTGCCAAAAGGCTCATGACATATTCAGGAGAAGCAGCCATTAATTCAGGCGTATCTTCGTTGCTAAATGCAGCACTTGAAGTTAGTGTCAGTACAGCCAAAGCTAAAATTATTTTCTTCATGGTTAATCTCTTCAAGGTATATTTCACTACATGCCCCAATAGTCACTTAACGAATTAAGTTGTCTATCAAGAAATCTTTTTTCAGTTAATGAATCTAGTCTCTGTCTGACTTGATATTTTTTTTGGGCTGTTTTTCTCATTGCTTTTTTATTGGCTGAACCATAGGCAATTTCAAAACCAGCAATACCAGTGTCAAAATTTGAATCTTCATCAATATCAGTGTCTGCATATGTATCAATGTTCATTTCTTTACCTTATAAAAAAATCATACTTGGATTTTCCACTAGATAATGTGCCGATATTTCAAAATAGAAAAGTGAAATATTTTATGATTATTAATCAAAAAATTTTATCAATTTAATTTATTAGAAGATATTACAACGTACAGCTAGGAATAAAAATGCACAATGAAGACGAGAAGTTAATGGTATATAGAATAATAAACAATAAGAAACAGCCAGTTATCACCTTGTTGTTTTTAGTATGAGCAGCATAGCAAATTCAGTTTAAGTGACGGCTTGTAGATGGTGTTGGCGTTTTTTACATTATTTTTAGTGGTGAACTTTGCTAAGTAGGTTGACGAATTCTACTGAAACGTAAGTGGTTTTTGTGTTGAACTTAGAGTACATGGTGTTTATGGGATAAATAAACGCTAGGTTAAGTAGCGTTTATTTGATGAACTTATTTTTGTGGAATGCGTAGGTGGTTGCTACACGAATCGCGGATGCTATTCCATTAACCACATTCTGGCTTTACGCTCTGGTAAGTAAAACTTATGCCACTGACTATTAATATTTTGCACATCAGCACCTTCAATGACATCACGATAGTTTTTATACCACCACAAATTATGCTCAGCAGTGTTTACCCAAATGTCTTGACCATTGTCACATTTGTTAATGCCAACTACGCCAATATGATCACGTTTGAATAGAATAATACAGTCGTTGAAGCTTATCACTTGCATGGCATGACCTTGTGCAGCGTTGTGAAACTTAACCATGCCCGCGATATCTGATCGTTTATACAAATCAACCCAGCGATTACCATCATTACTTTCGTTATGATCAGAGTAGATCATTGGTGTACCGCCGTCACGACCCATAATGTAGGCATTTGCTAAGATTTCATCGGTAGCATTAAGTATTTGATATCTAAAGCCGTCGTTACTTGGAATATCATGAGTAATTGAAAACGTTACTGCTTTGTCTGCTGATAATGCTTGGCCGTATGCGCCAGGATCAACTAACTGATTCATTGAGCCACCAAACCCCAGTGCATCACGTAATGAGGCAAATAACGGAAAGTCGTAAGCGTCATGGCCAGTATCATTTATATAAGGGGCAAGAAAGCTATCATAACTGTTGTCGCCAGCGCCGCCGGAAGTAATAATTTCACCAAATATGTGAACACCATTTTTAATGTTGTCATTAAATACTGCATTAATATGATAGTTACTCATGTGTTTTGCGGCATCAACACGAAAACCAGTAACACCGATAGTTTTAAGGGCTTGTAAGTAAGCTTGTTGTTGCGATACAACCCAGTTGTTTGGATCTAAATCTGGTAAGCCAACGTCACCATTACCGCCACATAAGCGCCAATATTGCACATGGCCGGGGTTGCCCCAGTCAGTTATGCAGCCCGTTGGATGAAAATCGCCTGCACCCAAGCTACCGTGTTGTAAATCGCCGAATAATTTAATGGAATTATAGTAAGTACTATCGGCTGCATAAGTTGCCAGTACTTCGCTGCCAGGATAATTTAAGTCTGAGCGTTTATATGATTCATTGGCCATATGGTTGAATACGATATCGGCATATGTTTCAACACCTTTGGCCTGTAGGGCGTTAACCATATCTTTAAAATCATTGGTATCACCAAGGGGACTATGAATAACACGTAAGTCTTGTGGTTGATAACGTGCCCACCATTCGTTGCCCGATGATTTATATGCTGGCGAAACCAGCACTTTTTTATAGCCTAAATCAGCTATTTCTTGTGCTTTAGCTGCAACGTCGTCATAGGTCCAGTTAAACGCGTGCAATATTGTATCGGCTGATGAAAATTGGCTGAAGAATATTGCGCTCGCTATGGCGGTTGTTTGTGTGATCTTTTTCAAGGTTGCTTTATGTTTCATACTTTTCTCATTTGTGATGTTTAGTTTTTGTAAATATTATTTTTATTGTCATAATTGTATTTTTAAAAATCTTAATGAAATTGAGCATAAATTAAGCACATGAATTTAACTAGGTAACTACATACGTATTCATAGGAACGCCTGAAGCTGAGTTAACGCAAGATAAGGGCAGGACGTAATAACTAGAAAGCAATTTTAAAGGGCAGATAATGAGGGGAACTAGCCGATAATGGTACCGGCATCATAAGCTATATATTGTTTTAAGTGGTTATTTTTCGGTGTTTTTAGCCTGATTACGCTGTTGAGCGAGCGCTTGAAGCTGCTTTGATTGTTGATGCAAGCTGTTACGGACAAGAGCTTCTTGATCTTCTTCGCGAATATGATGAAAAATAACTTTATATTGAATTACGCCGTTGCACGCTTGGTGACTGATAATCTCGCCAATGCAGTATAGGGCAATATTTTCGTCAGGAAAAAACAATTTTAGCTCAAGGTAGTTTCCGGTATTAAATAGCGCACTCTCGCTCGCTTCAAATACAATACCGCCACCGCCAAATTTCAGCGCATTAAATCTAATATTCTCGTTATCTTGTTGACCTAGGATATAACCGACAAGCAAGTCCATTTTTTGCGCTTGATGATTAAGGTATTCCATTAATTGGCCAGCAACACCGGCAACAGTTTGCAGCGGTCGTAGTGCATTTTGATCTAAGGTGTTTATTTCAGACGCTATTTTAAATGGCGTAGGCATGTTCGTAAGGAATTGCTCGTAGCTGGGGAGCTGCGATGATTCAATAACCGTTGCGTTGATATTGAATGAATAGTCTATAGAAAAAAACTCTTCAAATTGAGCAAGTTTTGTCTGATTTTCCGTCGTAACCATCATTAAATTACCTTAGTCAGTATTATACAATTTCACGTTATTGTTAATTAGTGCGTACTCGCTAGAAAAACGTTCACCGCACATTCACACATTTCATCTATTTGGTTTTCTTGAGCGTATATGCCGTCAATAACTAAGCGAGCAATACCGTGTAAAGTAGCCCAAGTCACTTGTGCCAATCTCAAGGTGTTTTCATCTTGAATAATAATGCCTTGCTCTTGCCAAAGTTTGGTCATTTCAACTTGATAATTAAAGCTGGTATAAGCAATTGTTTTCAAGGTTTCAGTACTGTTATTTTCTTTCCAAATAACACGGCCGAACATCAGTTCATACAGCGAAGGATTTTGCGTAGCAAAACCAATATAGGCATGAACAAAATTGCGATATTTCTGTTCACTAGACAGCTGTTTTTCAGAGAAAATTTCACTGGCGTGCAAATGCCATTGCTCAAAGCCTTGTTCTGCAATGGCGCATAACAAGTCATTTTTATCGGTAAAGTGGTGGTAGGCGGCCGTGCGTGAAACGCCAATTCTTTCAGCGAGTTTACGTAACGATAGGCCTTCAATACCCGCTTCAGCTACCATTTCGCTGGCGGTACTGACCAGCGATTTACGTAAATCACCGTGATGATATTTTGTTTTAGTTACCATGCATTAACTACCTGATGCTAATTGTTTTATCAAAGGGCTTTCCTTGGTGGAAAGGCAACATTAGCAAAGATTAAACCAGCCACTAATGACATAAAAATCAAAAATGCTTGCGAGCCAATATCGGTGGCATTTAAAATGTTTTCCCCGGTAACTGCATTGCTCAAACCAATATAGACTTTACTTCCTGGCACCAAAACAACTAACCCGAGTAGTTTGACAATACTGGAAGGTAAATTCATGATACGTGAAAAAATATTACTGTAGATGCCTAAGGCAAAAGCTCCGACAAAGGCTCCGAGGGCAACGCCTAAATAGGTTGCACCAACTATACTCGCACCAAACGCCACATAGCCTGAAAGTATGCCCCACGGTGCATCTTTTTTACGGCATTTAAATAAGATCACTAAGCTAATAGATAAGGTGGTTACTGCGGCCCATGAGGTCCATTCGGGTGTATTGGCAGGTTGAATAAAGGTAACTTCACCCCACATCATTTTGCCTAAGGCAATGCCTAAAACACCGCCAAAGTAGATCTTAAATAAAATCATTAAGGCATCCATTAGCCTTGCTGTACCCGACATTAAATTGCGCGCTGCCAGCTCTGATAAGGCTAAGGTTAACGATAGCCCAGGAATAAAGGCAATAATGCTCGACAATACCACTAACGGTATATTGATACTGGGATCAATTAGAGCTATTGCCGTTGCCAGAATTGCCGTAGTCATCGCCGAAATTGGCTCTAGCATATCGGTTACACGACGTGAATGTTCAGCCCAAAAAGTGAATAGACAAACCACTAAGCCGAGTATGCTTGACCAAAAAACGTCATTCCAGCTGGTGTGCATTAGCATGGCAAAAGCACCACTTGACGCACCGAACGCAAGAAAAGTTAAAAAGCGACCATAAGGATTAGGTTTGTTAGCAATTTCATCTAAGCGCTCAATAGACTCAGCTAATGTGCGTTGACCAGAGGTAAGTTCGTCAACTAATTCATCAGCACGAGCTAATGACCCCAAATCGAGATCGCCAGGCGCTACGCGCAGAATATGGTTGTAGTCTTGATTCTCATCGTCTTCAGATAAGACAAATGTTAACGAGGTTGGGGTGATAACAAAAGAGCCGTAAATATCTAACCTTTTTGATACATCGGTTAAATGAGCTTCTAGGCGGTAAGCTGGCGTGCCAAACTTATGCAATGCTTTGCCTAAACGAATTATAAATCGACGCTTGTCGGTAAAACTATCAGTATTTGCCATGGCAAGATCATTAACATTGAGAATATTTTTATATGGTAAATGATTAATTTTAAAATGAAAGCACAGATGTCAAATCTTAACGAAATTATTGTATTTAGGGGATGTTTTCTTGGGTGTGGAAAATTTGCAGATGCTGGCAATCTCGGTATGATGAGCGCAGTGCTAGATGTTTAGCAAGATAACTTAACATCGGCTTGGTATGACTTGCGCAGCCATTTTAGTTAAATTACTTATTCGGACGGTAAACTTTATGACCTTATTGATTATTTTATTTTGTGTCTTTGCTGCGGTTGCCTTGATGGTGATATTAGGACAACGTTTTGGCAAGCCAATGGAAGCGGAGCAACAACAAAAATATTCGAAAATACTTTGGGTAGTGGTATTAATCGCCATTGTTGGCGCGATTATTCGAGAAATGCTTTGAATACGCGTTAACTGCACTTAATTTGTGTTTAATATATTGAAAATATAACGCCACTCAGTTGAACTTCGTTTGCGCTAAGGTAAAGTGAGATTGATTGTCGTTTACCGCCTCTCCTTTAGTATTGTAGTGAGTTTCATAAACACTGACCTCGCCATTTTTTGCCTGTAAAATAATAGCACTTGAGCGAGTGCCGTAGTTTGGCGAAACAATGAAGATACTACTCAGTAACGCTTCTAACGAGCCACTTATTCCTGTGCTAGGTAAATTATGCTCTTCGGCGGTTTGTTGGTTTTTCATCAATGAAAAAAGTGCATCGACTGTTACGTTATTGTCAGTAATTAAGTCTTCGATATTTTTTAAACCTAATGCCATTTTAGGCCAAATATCATCTAATGCGCCGTTACAAATACTGTGGAATCCTGGCGTTAATTTGACAAATTTTTGCTTCACACTATCAAAAGTCTGTAAGTTGTTTAACGCTCCAAAAATTAAATTAAAGTCGTTGTATTGATGTGATTCAGCAGACAAATATTGCTCGGTTTCAATGGAGCTCTGCGTTAATGCTTGCACGACTAAATCACCACGTGAGCGCTTACTCTCATCAAAACTTTCAGGTCGACGGAAATTCGTTAACGCTGCGAAATAACTGTGAGAGTTTAAGCCTAACCAACTTCCTCCAGCTTTTAGGTCTTTACCTGCGAGTATGTTTTGCTTTGGCCACCAATGCATGTTCTGTGTAGGTCGTTGGTGAAACTCATCACGATTAGCACAAATAATAACCGGGTAGTCTGGGTGTTGTTCAAGCGCAATAAACAAAATACACATAAAAACGGTTTTCCTAAAAGGTTAGAGGCTGTTGATCTTTGTTTAATATAAACAAAGATCAACAGCCTCTAGTAAACTAATAATATCTGGTACTTTAACTTAATTGCATCATAGGATATGGTTTGTCGCATGCAACTTACACATATCATGATTTCAATTGGTATAACTTATTTTTCAAGGAAAAGGTAGTAAAGCTGATGTTAGCACTTCCAGTCATCGATTTAAAAAACAAAGTATCAGCACAAGAGTGGCAACTTAGAGTTGACTTAGCTGCCTGTTATCGCCTGATTGCCCTGCATGGTTGGGATGATTTAATTTATACTCATGTCTCAGTGCGCATACCTGATACAGCGCACGTACTTATTAATGCCTTTGGTTTGCGGTTTGATGAAATTACCGCGTCTAATTTAGTTAAAATCGATATGGCAGGTAATATTGTTGATGCGGATAGCCCGTTTGAATTTAATCCTGCAGGATTTACCATTCATAGTGCAATTCATGAAGTGCGTCATGACGATATTTGTGCTTTGCACGTGCACTGTAATGAAGCGATTGCCGTCGCGTCATTACAAGAAGGTTTGCTGCCAATTAGCCAATATTCCATGTTTGCTTTAGCCTCAATGAGTTATCACGACTATGAGGGCTTAGCGGTTAATGAAGATGAAAAGTTGCGTTTACAACAAGACCTTGGCGATAGCAATTTTATGTTGCTACGTAATCATGGCGCATTAACGATGGGTAAAACCATTGGCGATGCATTTATGCATATGTATGATTTGATACGCGCTTGTCAGATACAAGTACAAGTACTGTCAATGGGCAAGCAAGCTATTTTACTTGAGCAAAATATTGTTGACGGTATTAAAGCGCAGGCAGACATAGTGCATACCGGCTTAACGGGTGGACAAAAAGCTTGGCCGGCGATGTTACGCCGAGTCTATAAAATAGACCCAAGCTTCGCACTGTAACGCTGAATCATATTGATGAAATATTAATGGAATTGTTTTTAACCCTGTATTTAAAAAGCATGTAAGAGAGCCTAATGAAAGTAACTCACGTAGAAATTTTTGATATTGAATGCCCAAAACGTCCAGGTTGGAATCCGGTTTTTATTCGAGTACATACCGATGAAGGTATTAGTGGCGTTGGTGAAGCTGGCCTTGCTTATGACTGGGGACACAGCGCGGCGGCGGCGATGCTAAAAGAAATCAGTGAAGCGATATTAATCGGCTTTAACCCCTTTAATACCGAGTTATTATGGTCGCGTATGTTACGAGAAAGCTTTTGGGGCTTAGGTGGCGGGCCCGTGCTTTATTCCGCAATGAGTGCGATTGACACCGCCTTATGGGATATCAAAGGTAAAGCGCTCGGCTTGCCGGTTTATCAGTTACTTGGTGGTAAAACCAATGACAAACTACGTACTTACGCTAGCCAATTACAGTTTGATTGGGATGAAAAAATTAATAAGCTTATTGAACCCGCGCAATATGCCGAAGCGGCGTTAAAAGCCGTAGCACAAGGTTATGACGCGGTAAAAGTTGATCCCATTGTTTATAACCACGATGGCAGCTCTTCATTTGATCGCACTAAACTATTTACGCCAAAACAAATGCGCTTATTTGGTAATCGTTTACGAGCTATTCGTGACGCAGTAGGTGAAGATGTCGATATTATTTTTGAATCGCATTCATTAATGGGCGCAGCATCGGCTATTCAAATGGGCAGAATTGTTGAAGAAGTTGGCTGCATGTTTTATGAAGAACCGGTTAATTATCTTAACTCGGCGGTACATAAAAAAGTTGCTGACAATGTTAACGTGCCGATTGCCGGTGGCGAGCGTTTATACCATCGTTGGGACGCACGACCTTATTTTGAAGATCAAAGTATTGATGTTTTGCAACCTGATATTGGCTTATGTGGCGGCTTTACTGAAGCGAAAAAAGTATGTGACTATGCCGATGTCTACGATATTCGTATTCAAGCCCATGTTTGTGGTGGTCCGGTAGCAACCGCCGCCTCATTGCACCTTGAAACCGCGATCCCAAATTTCTTAATTCATGAACATCACACATACGCTATTAAAGATTGGAACCGCGAGTTATGTTTACAAGATCCGCAACCCATCAAGGGCTTTTTCCAAGTAACTGAAACACCCGGAATTGGTATAGAGCTTAATGATGCGGTGGTTAAACGTTCACCTAATGTGACGGTAAATGCTTTGAAGTAGTCGATTAACATCAGACAAATATCATGATTAAAAAAGGTAGCAACAGCTACCTTTTTTTACCTTTTACTATGGCGTTTAACAGCATCATTGCTGGGGTAATTGTTAGTTCAAATATAATCAATCGGTAGCGCGGTGGTGTATTTAATTTCTTCCATGGCAAAACTAGAGCTGATATCAGCAAAACTTGCGCGCGTGATTAAGCGTTGATAAAAACTGTCATAGGCTTTCATGTCAGGCACTACCACACGTAGTAAGTAATCCACTTCGCCACTCATCCGGTAAAATTCTATAATTTCAGGAAAATCTTCGGCTACTTTTCTAAATTCACTCAGCCAATTTGGGTTGTGCTGGTTGGTTTTAATGGTAACAAACACCGTTAAACCGACATTCAGTCTGACAGGATCAGCAAGTGCGACACGACCTTTGATAATGCCCGACTTTTCCATGGCTTGAATACGGCGCCAACAAGGGGTTGTTGATAGACCAACTTTGCTGGCAACATCACTGACCGAAGCGGTGCAGTCATGCTGTAAGATATTGAGTATTTTTTTATCAAATGCATCCATAAGCGTTCAATTGGACTGATTTTACCGAAAGTTAAAGATATGAGGAATTATTTTGCGGTAAAGCGGTAATTATTGCGAGTTATATTTTATTTTAACGACAGTGTTACTGATATTAGCGATTAAAACTTATAAAATTGCTCGGCATTACTAAAACATAATTGTTTTAACTGCTCATTACTGTAAGGCAGTTCTGTATGGGTCAGCCAAGTTTCTTGATAGCTAGCATGCCATAAACTTAATGGAAAATTACTCGCTAACATAACGCGTGTTATGCCAAAGTTTTCTATGCATAGTTGAATTATTTTATGCTGCCAGCTTTGTGAATAGTGCCTATTTGCCATTTCATAACCCGAACATTTGATAAAAACCTGACTGAATTTCGCTAAGCGCTGAAGGTTTTCCAACCAAGGTGTTGCTTGATTATTACCTTGCTCTTTATCTTGTGCGTAACCTAGCGTCGGCCAGCCTGCGTGGTTGATGCACAAGAGTAAATCAGGTGTAGCTTGTAATAGTGTTATTAAGCTATTGACTGCTGGGGTATTGTCTAGCGGCATTTGCAGTTCAAAACTGAGCTTTTTATCACTTAACAAGCTAAGGTTATCTTGGCTGTTTTTAGCGCTCAAAATTGCCAAGGCATGGTCATCTAAAATATAGCGAATGCCGACCACACTTTGGTAATGCATGAGTTTATCGAGTTGTTGAGAAAATAACGCTTTTGGTAAGGTAATATCTAGCATAGCGATACTACGAAACGGCTGTGTGCAGGTGTCTTCTAACCAAGCAATTTCACGCCATGGTTGCTCATTATCAAAACCTGCCTCAATATGGACAAAGCCCGTTAAAGTTAATGGCGAAGATAGTGTTAGATCTTGCTCTGAAAAATTTTTAGCGACGATGTTTTTATCTGGCCAAAAAGGCGGGTTCTCTGACTTTAACCAGTGATAACAGCCTTTATTTAAATCAAATAGATGCAGGTGCGGATCGATTATTTTTATCATGGTTAGGTTACTGCGCGGTGTAGCCGCCGTCGATTACTTGTAAACTGCCGGTGATAAACTTGGCCTTATCTGAGCCCAGAAAATACACCAACTCAGCCACTTCTTCTGCCTGACCTAATCGGCCCAAAGGTTGTAACGCCGCTTCTTCAGCATGTACAGCAACTTTATTTGCCCCTGATTTTTCGCAATAATGATTAATTGCTTGATGATAAAGCGGTGTTTCTATGGTGCCAGGGCAAACGGCATTAGCACGAATATTAAATTGCGCGTAATCGAGTGCGGTAGTTTTTGCCATTGAGGCGAGTGCTGCTTTACTTAAGTTATAGGCAAATGAGTTATGCTTGGCAATCAGTGCTTGATCAGATGACATTAAAATAATGGCGCCATTACTCTGTGCTTTCATGGTGGGTAATACCGCGCTAATGGCGGCGTAAGCGCCTTTAACGTTAATATCAAAAACCCGCATTAAATCAGCTTCACTGGTATTTTCAATCGACCCTGAAAAATGTATGCCGGCATTTGAAACTAAGACATCAATAGTGCCTTGCTTGGCAATATTAGTAATGACTTCGTTAACTTGGCTAACGTTAGTGATATCACAATGGCAAAAATCACCAAAGGTTGAGGCGGTAATATCAAGGTTAAATACCTGATAATTTTTTGCTAAAAACAGCTTAACAATACTTAATCCAATGCCAGAACTTCCGCCAGTGACAATACAAACTTTTTTCATAGTGATAACATATTAATGATTTTGTTAAATAATATCGTTTACTTGCGTTAATACCAATTGAAATAAGAAATTAATCATTTTAAGCACGTAAAACGCCTAGCGTACTGCTATTTTCTAGATTGTAAGTGAATTAAGCCGTTATATATCTAGTGGTAAAAGGAAAAGAAAATTGAAGAACCTGAAAGAGAAATTGAAAGTTTATTATATTATGAGTATTTTCAGTGTGCTATTTGCTTTAGTAGGCTTTAGTTATAACGCATGGCGTATGGAAGTCAGTGAGGAGAACAATAATGTTCGCACCGCGACTTTTGAAGTGTTGTCACATTTAGGCGAATTAGAGCATATTATTTTGTCAGCACATTATGATAACGATCTAATTGAGGGTAACCCAAGAAAGGGCTGGGTTAAAGTGGGCTTAGTGGTAGATTTAAGTGCTTTAATTTCATCAGATGTGGCAGATAAAGCAGTAATAGTTAAGACAGTATGGGCCAACTCATGGCATTTAATGCGCACTGAAGAAGCGGTGGTTACTGAGTTAGTAACTAAGATTGATGATACCCGTATGGCAATAAAAATGATTTTGAAGGAAATGAGTTAACGCTTAGCAAAACAACAGGTGCATTTGCTAAGCGGAGACAAGTTTTAGCTTATTTAGCTAATTCAATTAATGCGGCAGTATACATTTTTAAGTTTAAAACAAATTGTTTCATGGTAATAAACTCATGCTCTGAATGGCCGGTGTATTCTGTATTGGGCATTGATGGGCCAAAGCTTACTGCATTAGGAAATAAGCGCGAGTTGGTGCCGCCGCCAATGGCAATAGGTTTAGCGTTTTTAATACCCGTAAAATGGGTGAAAACGGCTAACAAGGTATCGATATGGGGCGCATCTTTCTGTACAAAAGGGTCGCCAATATAGTGCTCTAACTCGGTAACATTAGTGTCAAATTTGTTGTTCCAATTTGTCACTGTTTGATGAATTTCTTCCGTCAGTTGTTCTTTGCTTTTACCTTGCGGGCGACGTAAATTAATATTTAGCTCTACGCTTTCGTCATGTTGTTTTATCACGGTAGGGGCGAAAGTCATCGGACCCATAAAGTCATCTCGATAGGCTATGTTGCCAAACTTTTTACCTTCTAATCCCAAACCAATATTGTCATTAATAAAATTAACTAACGTACCTGGGCCATTGTTTACCCAGCGGGTACTTGATAATAAGTCTGCAAGATAAGGAATGGCATTTACACCTTCATCGGGTTTTGAAGAATGTGCCGACTTGCCTAAAGCATTAATGGTTAAGGTACTGTCTTTTAATTCAAGATCAAAACTTATGCCCTGATAATCACGCGCTTTTCGCATTAATCTTTGTAGTAGTACAATATTAGCGTTTTCAATTGTCGCACTGGCATCTTCTGGTATTTGGCTAGCAAAAAAACCACCACTAAAGGCACTAATATAGGGCGATATCGTCGGCATTTCTTGTTTGTTAAAGACTAATTTTACTGTGCCATAGCCTTTTTCTGCGGTTACTACCGGGTATTCAGCATCTATGGTGATATTAGTTTGTGGCAAATCATGGGTTTTTATATAGGCTTTTAAAGGCTCCCAATCTGACTCTTCAGCCATATAGACATACAACTCAATACGTTTATTGAGCGCAATTTTTTTATCTTTAATAGCTTTCATGGCATACAGCGCGGTTGAAATAGGGCCTTTGTCATCTTCTGTACCTCGACCAATTAGTCGGCCAGGCTCGGTGGTAATATCAAGTTCAAAGGGAGATTTCTGCCATTTTTTAGCATTAACTGGCTGTACATCGCCATGGGTGATAATACCAACACGTTCTTTTTGTGTGCCTAAACCTATAACAACCACATAGCCATCATCGGTATAATCTAAGCCGAGTGCTTGTGCTTGTTTTTTCAATTCAGCCTTAAAGGCAATATGCGCCGGATTATCGTCAACTAATACACCTTCTTGAGCGACCGTATTGTGCTTAACCAGTGCTCGTAGGCTCTCAACCATATCATGTTGATATTTTGATACCGCATAGTCAGCTGTTGTTTGCGCAACATCACTGACTTGTGTGGTTTTTGCGTTAGCTGTATGGCTTATGGTGAACGACATCATTGAGCTGGCCATTATGGCGGCGGATAAAAGCGTAAATTTTTTTAACAAGAGATACTCCAGTGATTAGCGACAAGCAATTTTCAAGTTCATACTAACGTAAGTCAAATTATAGTGGTAGCAACAGAACTGCGATTTATTAACCTATACAGTTCGTTGAACAATTATTATCTGATAAATACTATTAGGTTAGGGCTTCTGCTTATGACCTATTGTTGCTGCAATAGTTTGTTTTTAAATGTGCTGTTTTTTAATTCTTTGAAATAACGCAAAAGGCCGCGGTTTGCAGCGGCCTTTTATGTTAACTCGTTCTAGTAAAATGGGCCTATTGCAGCTGGGCCTCAAAAGTTAAAAATATACCACCTTGCTCTTTATCCGCTAAGGCTTTGTTTTTAGCATCTTGTTGATATTCAGCAATTAGTAAATAGCGACCCGCTTGTGCTGGTGTAAATGTGATCTCACCATCATTATTTGTGGTTAATTTTAACGTTTCTGGATTATTGCGGTAACGGCCAGCATCGCGCATTATTTCCACTTCAACACCCGCTTGGGCTTTACCGTGATAGGTAAAAGCGAAGGTTGCGGGTTCCTTTTCAACAATTTCTGATGGATGTGTTTTAGGGTGTAATTCTAGAAAATTACCCTCAAGGCCGTAATTTTCTGTTGGGTTGTTCATGGTGATGTATGTTTCAACGCGTGTTAAGCCGTACATAGTTTTTAGCTCTGTTGCGTTAGCCGGAGCATGCGCTTTTAATTCCATTTTATTCACACGGGCACGATGACTCTTGTCTGCGACTTTGTAACTTGAAAAATAACTCGCGCTAGCATTATTGGTTATTTTATAAGTCCCGTTATCTTTGACAAAATAATCAGCGACTGATTTTCTATGGGCTTTATAGGTTGAAGAAGGTCGGACACTTTTACCTGATGGTGTCAAAATACTTAATGCGTCAATACTCAAAGCCTTATCAACATTAAAGACTTCGTTTGATGCTGTAGCATCTAAGGCAATCCATTCACCTTGCTCTGATGAAAGTGAGAAATGGCTTGGTAGTAACCAACGTGAATGGGCATTGGCTTGGCTACTAATGGCGACAGCAAGGCAAAATAACAGTGATTTTTTAAAATTCATATTTATTCCTAAGGTAATTGAGTTGGGTTAATCGTAAAAGTGATTGCGTTAGTTTCTGACGTGGCTTTTAAAGTAAATTGCTGTTTTTCGTTATTGATTTTAAAGGGCTGCTTGAGCAGTGCTCGACCCCCTTTCTCTCGTACTACTTCGATATAAAGTGTGTAATCACCTTGCGCTAAAGGCTGCTCTTTATCATCAAGGGCTAAAAATGATAATGGAAAGTTGCCTGCCGCGTGGGTTGCTGAAGTTATGGCATCAACCAACACAGGATCCTTTCTGCCAACATTGCGCCACCATCGGCGAATGTCTTTTAACCACTTAGCCTCCTTACGCCACAGCAGTAGTGTTCGCACTGGTTTTTTTTGTTGGTTTTCTATCCAGGCGGCAACATAAGGTGGATGGTATTCACCTTGCTGTTGTTTAAGCGAAAGTTTTATATCGAGCGTTGCCGGACTACTCGTGGCATACGATGCTATCGGCATGAGCAATAATAAAATCGTTAAAGCCAATAAAACTATGGCAGTTGTTTGGCGTGAAAAATAGCTATTCATAAAATGTAATATCTCTTTTAGGCTAAATAAATAATGCTAATTATGGCCAGTACTGTGCTGACCAAACTGAGTAGTAGGGTGCGGTGAAAGCGCTTTTGTGGTATCGCTAAAATGAAACCTGTAATAGCAAAAACAATAAACAGCAAGCTAGATAAGTCGATGATCAAGCCCCAGAAATTGCTGGTGTTACGACCTTTGTGCAAATCGTTTAGTACCGCCCACCAACCGTAATGGGTTTGCTCAAAAAAGGCTTCGCCGGTTTCGAGTACAATCGCAATGCTAGCGCTTTTACCTGCTTGTTTTATGCTATAAAACAATTCCCCAGACATCAGCTCTGGCTTAATGTTTTTTAAAGAAATGGCAAAGGCTTGCTCAATTTCGTTCGCAATAATTTGCTGTTGTTCGTTAGTTATCTGGTCGGCAGTTATTGATAATTGAGTAATACTTTTGATCGTAAGCTCTTGTTCGATGACTTGCGCTTGATGACGACTAAACCATTCAGGATGATTTAGCGTGATACCGGTTACTGAAAAAAATAGCAGAAGAGTCAGTAGCGCCATAGAAACATAAACATGGATCAGTCGTGCAATATTTAAGGTATTTTTAGAAGGTTTCATTACAACGGGTCGCGGTTAACATCAATAAAATTTTTGTACTACAGCGTTGTCATGTACCTGCTTGATGTACATCACAACGCTGAAATAGAAAGGAAGTTAAAAAGCTAGCTGAGCCGCTAAGCGAAAGCTAATGCCATCAGCTGCTGTTACGCTGCTTGTGCCACCACCAATCAAGTATTTTTTGTCTAATAGATTGTTGATGTTAAAGCGTAAATTAAGCTCGTGTGTGTCAATATCCATTTGATATGTCGCACCGATATCAATACGGGTATAACTGTCTTTTTTGATGGTATTTGCGCTATCTGCAAAACGTGAACCTTCATAAAACGCGCCGGCGTTAAAGGCTAGTTTTTCAGTTAATTCGTAACGTGACCATAAGGCGGCCGACCATTCAGGGACATCGGTAGGTGTTTTACCTTGATAGTTTTCGTCTTTTTCATACTTAGCGTCAATATTAATCAATGAAGACATGATAAATAATTTATCGTTTATGGCACCTTGCGCACCAAGTTCGAAGCCTTTGTGGCGTTGCTCACCCGCTTGTGTGGTGCGTGTTTCGAATTCAGAGTGATCAATATCTTCACTGATCAGCTTGCCAGTTTTACTAATATCAAAAATAGCGCCGCTTAATAATAATCGGTCATCTACTAGTTGCCACTTCACACCAATTTCACTTTGCTTAGATTCCATCGCATCTAATTTCATGCCATGGTTAATATCGCTATCATTATTTAAGGTTTCGCTTCGTTGTGGTTCAAACCCTTCGGTGTAGCTGTAGTAAATGGTCGCTTGTTCAGATGGGTGATAAAGCACACCAAATTTAGGTAAAAACGATTCACTGTCGGCTGTTTCTTTATTTTGCTTATCGTAACGACCACCGAAAGATACTTGCCAGTTATCATTGAAAGTTACTAAGTCTTGTAGGTAAACACCGTAATAGTCATATTCACTGCTATATAAAGTATTGTCATCTTTGTAATCAATATCAGGCCTAGTTGGCTCGTTTTGACCTGCAGAATAAACCACTGAAGATGCTTTAACTTTTAGTTGACCGTAGTAATAATCTAATGCGTTTGCGCCAATTAACAGTTGATGACGAACACCAGCAAAATCAAACTCGCCGACAAAGTCGATAAATTTGGTGGTGAACTGCCAATCATCAAAACGGTCATATGGGTTAGACGTGTATTCATCACCTGCTGCAAAGTTAGCGGGTTTTCTTGCGGCAGACTCAAATCGTTGACGTTCGAATGTCTGCTTGTTGTACCCAACGGCAACTTGCCAATTATCATTAATATTGTAATTAATATCCGCTCCGTAGTTTTCAACATCGATATCAGTGAACGCCCATGACATATCACGAATAGTTTTACGATCGCCAATTAACTCGCCGTTGTCGTTTAACCAACCACCTGTATCTAAGCCTGCTTTATCATTGGTGTAGTCATAATGTACGCGTACTAATAAGTCATCAGTAATGTCATAATCAACCACTAAAGCACCTAAAAAACGGTCACGTTCACGTTGATCACCATTTTGATATTCACGTTGATAAGTTACATCTTGCTTAACTAAAGTACTACGAAATCTTAATGTTTCATCATCATTTAAAGCGCCACCAGTATCCAACGTAAAGCGCGTTGAACCTTCTTGATCGGTGTCAGCACCTAAGGTAAATAACTTTCTTGCTGTCGGCTTTTTAGTGACCATATTCACTAGGCCGCCGGGTCCTGATTGACCATATAAAATGCTTGAAGGACCTTTAATTACCTCAACTGCTTCTAAGGTTTCTATGGGTTGTTGGTAGTGTGACCAATGTTGATGGCCGTCACGTAAATAACCTGTTGAAGAGCTTAATTCAAAACCTCTAAGATTAAACACTTCGCGATTACGTTGTTTAGACCCCGCAGAAAGGCTGGCATCATTGGTAAGCACTTCACCTAAGGTTGTTGCTAATTGTTCTTCAACAATGGTACTTGAAATTACCGTAACTGACTGCGCGGTTTCAAGTAATGAAACATCTGTGCGCATTGCACCTTTCGCTTCATCAACTTTATAGTCATTAAAATAACTTCCGGTAACTTCTATTGTTTCCATAGCGTGACTATCAGCGTAGGCGGTCATTGGCATTGCCATAGATATTGCCAAAAACAGCGGTGAATACTTCATGTTAATCTCCAAATTATCAACTAGTGTTGTGGGGGGGAAATGCAGCGAGCATTAAAAACAAACGAATGATAATGAGAGTGATTATCATTTGCAATAAAATATTGAGCAAATGGTGTAAAAAAATAGATTTGAGCGGGTTTATCTTAGTATTGCTTGAAAAAGACCCAGTAAAAAGCCACAGCTTTGTTTGAAAATACAATTGGCGTTGTTGAGCTGTGATAAAAAAACGTAAATCCCCTAAGTTAGTGCAAATAGTTATTGTGCTATTAGTTGTTTTTCAGGCATGCTGATTGATAATGATTTTTCACACAGAGTAATAGTTAATTTATTCAGTAAATTAGGTAGTGCTCTTGGTTTAATTCTTCACATAAAAAGGAAAGTTACATGTTTAGTCACATCATGATTGGTGCCAATGACGTAAAAGCATCGAAAGAATTTTACGATGCAATTTTAGGCGAATTAGGCCATAAGCCAGGTGTTATGGATGATAAAGGTCGTTGTTTCTATTTTACGGATAATGGTGTTTTTGCCTTAACTAAGCCTATTAATGGTGAAGTGTCTAGCCATGGTAATGGCAGCACTATCGGTTTTGCTGCCGCGTCGCCAGAACAAGCAGATGCATGGCATGCTGCCGGTATTGCCAATGGTGGCGTTGCTTGTGAAGACGCTCCGGGCGTTAGGGAAGGTACAATAGGTAAGCTATATCTAGCTTACCTTCGCGATCCATCAGATAACAAAATTTGTGCACTGCATCGTGTAGCGTAATTAATACCAGCACACGCGGTAGCTAAATGAATAAAGACATGGCTAAGTGGCAGATGCTTAGCCATTTTCCTTTATTAGAGTTCAAAACCGCGCGGCGGCATTGGTGACATTAGTTTGCCGTAGTTTAACGAATGGCTGGTGGCAGAAAAAATGTCTAGGCCAAATAAAGGCGGCTTACTTTACCTCATCACTCTCGCTCTCATGGTCATAGTCATCGTACTCATCAAAATTATTGTACTTGATAATAGCGGTAAGTTCTTTGCCATAAACCTTACCTTTTTCTGAATAGCGATCCAATTTTTTCACTAGCACGTGGGGATCATTTGTTTCCATGGTTTTTTGTCTAAACTCTACAAAAGCTCTGCCGCGGGCCAATGTGCGGTAATAATCGTATACTGAGTCTTCAATGGAATCGTATTCTCTTACCCATATGGTTTTATCACCACGTTTTTTATTTGCAGCAATGCGAGGCTCATCTTCGTTGAATGACCAAACACCAAATATGTTATTAGCTTCGAGGAAAAACCGCGAGGTAGCCCAAGAGCTTTCCATGGCCGCTTGCGCTATGGCGATACTTTTTGGGTGCGGCTTTAATGCCATTAATAGTTTTTTGTTAGTATCTGCTTTATATTCGATTTTTAATTGTTCAATTTCATCATTACTTTCGCCACTATCAATAACACTTTTAACCGCTTGATACTGCGCCATAAGGTCTTCGTAAACATGATCAACAGCAGGGACAATTAGTGAGATAAACCTGGCTTTTTTCTCTTGCACTGTCATGGGGGGAAGTTCAGTGATCTTATTGTTGTTGTAATAGTAGGCAATAGCGCCAATAACAATGACTAAAATAGTAGCAATAATAACGTTTGTTCGACGCGATAATAATTTCATATTAGTAGCTCCGTGTTGATTTTAATTACTTTATCGATGAAGCGTAACCGCTAGTACTATTATAAAAACAGTTTATAGTGGCTAATATTAACATAACGAAGAAATACCCTACGATAATTCTAGAGTGATTGGAATTCACCTTAGTAACGGCTCATATTTAACTGACACTTTGTCACATTAAGCAATTTTCGTATTATTTATTATTTAGGAGACATAGTGGAAGCATTGAATAAACAATTAGATTTTATTATTGAATTAGACCGGCTGAAAAGTATTTATCGACAAGCGCTGGTCAAATCAGATAAAAATAGATTTGAGAATAGTGCTGAGCATAGCTGGCACATTACGTTAACCGCGCAAATACTGCATGAGTATGCGGAAGAAAAAGTAGATATTTTACGGGTTATGAACATGCTACTTATTCATGATATTGTTGAAATTGACGCAGGCGACATGTTTGCTTTTTCCGACAGTGCAGACATTGCAGCGCAGGCAGAAAAAGAGCTAGCAGCCGCAAAACGACTGTTTGGTTTATTGCCCGAGCAACAGTTTAACAAGTACCAACAATTGTGGTTAGAATTTGAAGCGGCTGAAACCATTGATGCGAGGTTTGCTAAAGCCATCGATGCAGTATTACCGTTGCTACAAAACATGAGGAATAACGGTGGCAGTTGGGCTCGACATAGCGTTAAAAAATCGCAAGTGCTTAAGCGCAATCGGTACCTTGAAGGTTTAGCACCGCAATTATGGCAGTACGTTTGCCAGCAAATTGATATCGCCACCGAGCAAGGTTGGTTACTGGATGAATAAATAACGTTTTCTAGCAGGCAGAACTCTTTAACGCCGTTGGCATTTAGCGATAAGATAAAATAATAGTCAGAGATAAAAAAACCGCAATTAAGCGGGTTTTTTATCATAGCGTGTTGCCAAGCTATGTCCAAATCTAAAAGTTACTCGATATAACTAATAGACTTAAAGCGGTCTTTATTTTGGTAGGGTGGGGGGAGTCGAACCTTTATAATTCATAATCATTTCAACTAGTTAGCTTTTTTTATTGCTATTTATAATCTAAAAGCTTCATAAGTGTATTTTTATATCAATGATTAGAATATACATCATATGAAGTTTATTTCAAATATATACTATTACCTGATGCTTGCGGAATTTTTTTGGTGGCCATCGATTAAAATTATATCAGAAGCAATTCCATTTTCTTGAAGAGACTGCTCCCGAAGGTTTTGAATATCTCTATATTTTCTACCTAGTTTACCAACATCCAACAAAAGTAATATTCCAAGCTGAGTGTTTTCTGCTTGTTTATATACTTCAAGTTGCTTTTCATAACCGTGAACAACTTTTGGATTAGTCGATAACTTTATTTCAATGACTATTCTCAATTCATAACCAAAAGAAAACTTAAAGTCTACGGGTCCATTGCCACTATCTGCTTCGGGAGTAATATCTAAGTTGTTTGCTTTACAATAACTGGAGGCAACAGCAAAAAATAATCTTTGTGATGCTTTTTCTTTTCTAGGCGTGTCATTTTCACTCCAAAGCTCTTTCCATAAACCTTGATATTCAATAAGCTCTTTAAATTGATTTAATATCTCATTAACCACGCTCAAAGCTTGCTCTTTATTTAAGGTTTTCCCTTGATATTGTGTCAGGTCAAAAGGGTGAGCTTCTGAAATTGAGTTAATTAATGGCAACCAAAATGATTCACCATTTCGGTCATTTTTAAAATCATATGGTGTTAAAGGAACATGTCTTAACATTTCTAACAAATCTTGAAATGCGGCTTTACTTCTTAAAGCTCTATCTTTAACTTTTGCTCGATCATTCCTATTCATTTTGGCCCAAATATCGCCAATATTTCTATTAACACTCTCTCTTAGTTCATCATTTTCATTTAATGATTTAGAAATACCACTCCAATCATTAGCAATGGGTAAATCCCTTACAATATCTCTAGGCACAAAAATTAATGGACCGTCTGTGTATGGATTAATAACTAACTCATGTTGGACTTTATTTAATTCAAATATGGAAGTAGGCAGTTTTAATTCACTATTTATACGTTTACTAAAATTTATTAAATCATCAATAATAATATTGGTTGTCATATCACTTATACGGTCTGGACCTATACCTTCCTCGAATAAAGATAACCCCATAAATAGCTCTGAATCCTCAACTCCTAAACTTATTATTTGGTGAGCTGTTTCAAGAGTTGTTTCAGATAGTTCTTTACCGAAACCTGATCCTCTAGTCGATGTTCCGTAACCTAAGCATGTAAAGCTTATTTCTGAAAACTTAAATAATTTTTTGGCTGCTTTCCATGCAACATCGTTCTTATTTTTTGAAACGTTTAAGTATTTTATAATTAGACGAAACCTTTCTTCATATGAGTCTTTTGCACCTTCGTTTATTTCTTTATGTTTACTTGCGGGCAACAGTAGAGGATCAATAAAAAGAAGAGTATCAGTGTTTAGTAGTACATCAATCACACCGTGCTTTTCAAGTGTACTCGCTGTTATTCCAAACTCAGTTGAAATAGAAGCTGGTTGTATTATTTTAGCCATGTTAATTATTCCTAAATATTATTGATTAGTTTTATTGAGGAACTTTGACTAATTATTAATTTCAATGTAAATTCACATCTAGAAAGCGAATTAATAATAGAGACCTTCCTCAACAGGTTCGGTCTAATTGTTTTCTTTGGCTAGGAACTGAACCTTCCTAGCCAAATTTTCATTTCAAAATTTTTAACTTAAAGAAAGTCTTATAAGTGTTATTAATTTTTCTAATTCTTGCTCGGTAAGGTCAATAGGGATATTAGAAACTTCAATATCAATGCTTCCTTCCCTAATGGGGCATGTCACTCCAATAGTTTTTAAATTTTTTATTAAACTTGATTTTGGTAGCACTTCCTTAGCTGTTAAATTTTCCCCAAGCTTTACAACCCTTATATAGTCTTCTATTGATCTTGTTATCCTGCTCTTATACGTTTTAATCGTATCTGTTTTAATCTCTTGATGAGATCTCTTAATAAAGTCACTCATTAAGGTATCAATATCCAAAGTTAAAACGCTTTCATTTTCGAAAGAACTCCCGTGAAAGACTTGTTTAATTGCGGTTTTCCTTGTTCTTGCTGTATGAAACTTCATGACGTCTCTTTCTACACAATCTTGTAGGAAGTCGAGTAAATCAAAATAGTTATCCATATGGCACCTGAATAGTCTTTGTTTATTGTTCTATTATAGTACGGATAATCTGATCGATCAACTGGTAGATCATTTTGGATAGTGTTTATTTTTTGCGGGTTTGTTATTCTATTGTTTTTTAACGGCTTTATCTGTTTCTTGCTGTTTTTTTATTGTATCTGTTGATCGATCCTAGTGTTTTTTTGTTTTTACATCTACATATGGTGCTTTTTTTGTTGGTTGCATCTACTTGATTGCACCTTTATTTTCATTGCTTTGATATGTCTAATGAGCATAAGTATTTAGTGCTGTTGTAATATGACTATGACCTGATTTTTTTTGTTACCCTGCAATAGATTTTTTAGGGTTAAGAAATATTTGATAATGCTTATTTTCTACTTAAACTAATTTAGGCATTCGTAATCTTCTTTTGAAGCAGCCCTTAATGGTCCACCACACATAGGGCAAATAGGCGTTTCTAAAATTGAAGCATCTATATGAATATCACTGTCCCACCAAACTTTCTTACATTCAGATATGCATATATATTTAGGGTCCGTTATTTCAGATGTCATAATTATATGGTTTTCAGTTTTTATTACTTTCATTTCTAGTTCTCTTGGTTATTTTCAGGAATCCAACGTGCGTAGTTACTTAAGGTCATAGTTATATCACTATGACCTAATTGTTTTGCTACCCATGCAATAGGCTTATTTTCAGTAAGCATTGTTGAAGCGTAAGTATGTCGGGTGTTGTATTGCTTGCGAAATTTGACACCAGATAATTTTAGCGATGGTACCCAGCAGTTATGATAAATTGCCCTGTCATCTCGCCAAGGTTGATTTGTTTTTGGATTCAGGAAAATCCTTTCATGCTCATTTGATATAAGTGATAGTTGAGCTTTTAATACTTGAAAGGCTGTATCATGTAATTGATGTGTTCTGGCGCTAGATCGTGCCTTTGTTTCTTTTTCTCGACCATGAACTAAAGCTTTTATGACAAATATAACTTTACGATCTAAATCTACATCACATTTCCTAAGGGCTAATAATTCACTGATACGCAACCCCGTCCAAAAACCAAATTCATAAAGATTACGAACTTGCCCCGTCATTTGTGCAAGTATCTTTTCACGTTCAATAGCATTAAATGGTTCAGGCTCTTTTTTGATATGTTTAAAACGTTTTACTCGGTCAATAGGATATCCATCAATAACTTCAGCTATCTCTAGTTATTTATTTAATCGTGGTCGGCTTTGATATTTGCTAAAAGTTTTGTCTTCTTGCTATTGGTAAAGCATCTAAAATAGCTAAGTTTTATCTTATAGTGATACGTATTTTTTATAAATATCCATAGAAATGTTAAAAAACTCATCTAGTAATGTTTTATATTTTGAATCAAAAAGTACATTTGAAAGGCTACCGTATAGGGTTTTACCAATATCGATAACTAAAAATAAGTTTAATGCTGTTTTACATTGCTTATATTCTATTAAAGCTTTTGAATACGCTAATAATTTCATTCTTTTCTGGTGACTATTTTCGCTTAGGCCTGAAGAGAGTAAGATGTTATTAGGGTCAATATCATCAGAATTAACTTTTTTATAGATAAGTTTGGGAATGTTAAAATCTCTTTCGCCTATATCTTCAGCCCTTGAACGTAATATAGGAACTAATTCATCAATGGCTCCCTTCATAGCTTCTCTGAGATCATTAGGGATAAAGTCAGATTGATGAAAAAATTTTGACTCATCTTCAATTATATTCGTTAGGGATTGTAGAAAAGAATAATAATATTCCATAAATAAATTCCATTTTACTTAATATAGAAAGGAATTTTGAATGTAGGCATATAAAGGCAATTAAGCAAACCTAAGGCTAGATATTTTTGACTACACTGGCTAATTGGGAAACTTATATTTTAGACATAAAAAAACCGCAATTAAGCGGTTTTTTATCATAGCGTGTCGCCACGCTATGGCCAAATCTAAAAGTTACTAGGTATAACTAAGAGACTAAAAACGGTCTTTATTTTGGTGGAGCGGGGGGGAGTCGAACCCCCGTCCAAAAAGCCTACATCCTCGGTACTACATGCTTAGTCGATTATTTATTTAACCAATTGGACGCCAATCGACAGGCTTCGTCATGGTGAGCTTAATACTATTTCGCGGTTCAGCCTTAAGCGTGCTTCCCTCGCTATCCTATTTGGGGTGACCATCGATCCTCTAAACAATAGGAGAATTTTTGAGGCGATGGCTAGCCTAAGCGGCTAGTGCGAACGTTTCGTCGTTTGCAATTATAGTTTTGCGGCTTTTTACGAGGCCAACCGCCCCTCGGCATGCACCTTGGGTTTCATGAATCTTGTCGAATCCTAGATCCGCCCCAAAGTTTTTACTTTTATTCTATAAGCTATATCAGCCTATATAGTGCATTGTACAACGCTTTGTTTAAATAGACAACGTGGTATTTTTTAACCAGTTGCTTCTTCTGATGCTTAGCGATCTAAATTTTTGTTTTTCATTAATCGGCTTTTATCAACAGCCCATTCACGGTCTTTAATATCAGCACGTTTGTCATGATCTTTTTTACCTTTACCTAAATAAAACTCGAGTTTTACCCAGCAGGCTTTCCAATACATGGCGGTTGCGATGAGTGAATAACCATCTCGGTCAACCGCCGCGGAAAGTTGATCAAGCTCTCTGCGATTAAGTAAGAGTTTTCTCGAGCGATTAGGATCGCATACCACATGGCTTGAAGCGGCATTTAGTGGCATTATTTCTGCGCCAACCAAATAGGCTTCACGGTCTTTGACAAATACGTAACAGTCAGAAATATTAGCTTTTCCGCTGCGAATACTTTTAATTTCCCAGCCCTGTAAACTCATACCGGCTTCAAACTTGTCGGTAAGGTTATAGTTGTGACGTGCTTTTTTATTTAAGGCAATTGTATTGCTATTTGCTTGTTTTGATTTTTTCTTAGCCATTTTAATTCCATTCTCTTTGCCAAAATAGATAGCAAGCCCAGTATTATACGGGGAATTCATGCTATTTAAACGGCTTATTTTTCATTTTTCACTTTAATGCGTTTTTTAATGACATTTGTTATGATAGCGCGGTTGAAAATTGGAGGCTAAATGCCAAACATAAGTCGTAGTGCATTAGTGATGCACAGTGTAGAAGAGATGTATCAGTTAATTAATGATGTACTGGCCTACCCAAAGTTTTTACCTGATTGTAGTGATAGCAAAATTATTGCGCAAGACGAGCATTCAATGACCGCTGCGTTGTTAGTATCTAAAGGCGGGCTAAAGAAATGGTTTACCACAGAAAACATTTTGGTGAGTAATCAAGCGGTAAAAATGAATTTGGTTGATGGCCCTTTTAAACAATTAGTGGGTGGTTGGCAGTTAATTGCCTTATCGGAAGATGCCTGCAAAATCGAATTAAATTTAGATTACGAATTTTCCAATAAAATGTTCGACTTAGCTTTTGGCCGTGTGTTTAACCATTTAGCCAATAATATGGTGCAAGCTTTTACGCTAAGAGCAAAAGAAGTTTACGGTTAATGATGAATAGCTGCAGTTAAAGGATATTAAATCAGCATGAGTGAAGAAATTATGAATGAAGATAACCCTGTGCTTGAGCAACTTGCTATTGAGGTGGTTTATGGCACACCCACACGCCAAGAGATCATTAACTGCGTGGTTGCTATTGATACAACGATAGAGCAGGCAATTTTATCGTCGGGTATTATTGAAGAGTTTCCAGAGATAGATTTAGCGGTTAATAATGTTGGTATTTGGAATCGTGCCGCGAAGTTAACCGATAAGGTAAAGGATTTAGACCGGATTGAGGTTTATCGTCCGTTGCTTGCTGATCCTAAAGAGGTGCGTAAGCGCAGAGCAGAGAAAGCGAAAGAAGAAGGGCGTGCCGATAAAGTGACTGGCGGGCGTGTTGATCCTCGCAGAAGTAAGGCAGGGGAAGGCTAACCTTGTTGGTAAAACAAAAAAGCATGCCTGAGTTAATAAACCTGAGCATGCTTTATTCTAGATAGCTTTTAGTGCTTATCTCTTATTAGATAAACTAGCACTAGCGATAGCTAGTTAACCATAGGTACGTAATAACTTTCTGGTAATTCAAAATCACCTTCAGCATTGACTACTTTATTGTCTTCAAAAGTAATAGTGAATTGCTTTTTTATGTCAAGTTCTTCGCTTCGACCCGATTTAAAACGATAAACATAATGCCAAATGTTTTTGTTGAAGGTATCTTCAACCACTGGGCTACCTAAGATAAATTTAACTTGTTCTTTGGTCATCGCAATTTGAAGTTTGTCGATGTCTTTTTGTTCCAAATAGTTACCCTGTGGAATATCGATGCGATAAACCCAGCTTGAACAGGCTGAAACAGATAGGGCGATAACAATAGCTAATACTCTAAACAACATGGTAATTATATTTATCCTTTATAGTTTGAACGGGGATAATAGCGAAGCAGGCTATGAGATACAAAATAATTTTTAGTTTATTTCGCCCGCTTGTCGGTATTTGCATTATCCGGCAAGTAATTCTTGTGCGTTGGCTAGGCTATTCTCGGTAATTTTATCACCGGCGAGTAAGCGAGCAATTTCTTGGACGCGGCCATCGCAAGAAAGTTCCGTTACGGTTGTTTCGGTATGCTCACCATCGGTTAGTTTCGCAACAAAAAGCTGTTGATGACCTTTACAGGCTACTTGTGGCAAATGAGTAACACAAATAACTTGGGTGTTTTTTGCCAGTTGTTGTAATTTTTTGCCGACCATAGCTGCTGTAGGGCCACTGATGCCGACATCAACTTCGTCGAATATCAATGTTGGCGTAATTACTTTATCAGCCAAAATAACTTGCATGGCTAAACTAATACGCGAAAGCTCACCGCCGGAGGCAACCTTGTTCATGGCTTCGAGTGCTTGTCCAGGGTTTAAACTGGCTAAATAGCTAACGTTGTCGTGGCCATTAACCGATAAGCTTGCGTTTTTATCTTGGCAAATATCAATGAAAAACTTGCCATGTGCCATGTTGAGTTCGCCCATGCTCTTGGTGATCATTTTACTTAATTTTATCGCTGATTTTTGTCTCGATGCTGATAATAAGTGCGCCGCATCTTGATATTTTAGTTTTGCGCTTTCTATATCGTCATTAATTTGTGTTAAACGGCTTTCATCTGAGCTAAAAAGTTGCAACTCTTGTAATAATTGTTGGTGAAAATTTGCTAATGCGTCAGGTGCAACTTGGTGTTTTTTCGCCAACAGTACCGCCGTTGAATAACGCTCTTCTATTAACGTATAGGCTTGTGGGTCTAACTCTAGGCTTTCGTAATAATGTTTAATTTCTTGGCTAGCGTCTTCAACTTGAATTAAGGCTTCATTAAGTTGTTCTGCAATGGCTTTTAAGGCTGGATCATAGTTGCCTAATGATGCGATTTGTTCACTGCTGTGTTGTAAACTATCGACGACGTTAAATTGTTCATTTTCAGATAATTGCTGTGCGGCGATTAGCGTTTCATTCAATATATGTTGACCATTGCTTTGACGTTTGTAATCAGTTTCTAGGCTTTGGAATTCGTCAATCTGTAATGAAAATTCGTCAAGCTCATTAACTTGATATTGTAATAACTGTTGTTTAGCTTCGCGCTGAAGTTTACTTTCTTGTAATAATTTTGCTTCTTGACAGAGTTCTCGCCATTGATGAAAGTAATATTTAACCTCATCTAATAAATGCTGATGGTTGGCGTAGGCGTCGAGAATATTACGTTGTTCGGTTGCTTTGACGATCAGTTGATGATCATGCTGACCATGAATATTGATCAGTAGCTGACCAATTTCTTTTAACTGCGCTAATGGTACTTGGCTGCCGTTAATGTAAGCTTTAGAGCGACCTTCAGCAGAAATAACCCGGCGAAGAATACATTCGTTGTCTAACAACATGTCATGCTTTTTGAGCCATTTTTTTACGTGTTTATTACCTGAGGTATCAAAGGTGGCAGCTAATTCTGCTTTTTTACAATTAGGTCTGACAACGTTAGTGACCGCGCGATCACCTAAGCAAAGTCCTAATGCGTCAATAGCAATAGATTTACCAGCACCGGTTTCACCGGTAATGGTGGTCATACCTTGCTGCCAGTCAATGTCGAGAGAACGCACAATGGCAAAATTTTGAATGTTGAGCTGCAATAACATAATCGCCTCACTAGCTTTATCGTAAACGTAGTACGATTAAAGTGTCGTATTAATAACCAAAAAACCAGATACTGTTAATTTATACAGTATCTGGTTTTTATTCAAGCTATGTTTGCAACTTTATTTCAAATTTATGATTTTAATGACCTAGCTGGCGACTATTTTAATAGAGTTTATTACCCCAGTTTAATTTATTGCGTAAGACATTAAAGTAGTCGTGATCAAGCGGGTGGATTAAACGTAAGGTAAACTCACTTTTTTTAATGATGACTTCATCACCGGGCATCACCGCTAAAATAACATGTCCATCACAACTTACTTGTAAGTTTTCATAATTTTCATTAGCAAGTTTCAACTTTATTTCGCTGTTACCGTCAACGACTATCGGTCTACTCGTTAAGGTATGAGGGAACATGGGTACCAATGACAGTGCGTTTAAGTTCGGCGTTAAAATAGGGCCGCCTGCTGACATTGAATAGGCCGTTGAACCAGTAGGTGTTGAGACAATCAAGCCATCGGAGCGTTGGCTGAACATAAAGCTGCCATCGATATAGACTTCGAATTCGATCATGTTGGCGACTTTACCCGCATGCAATACCGCCTCGTTTACAGCACTGTTTGAACTTTTGAGTTTGCCATGACGATACACTTCAGCTTCGATGATAAAGCGTTGCTCTGCTCGAGACTCGCCATTTAAGATGGCTGCTAAAGGTGTAATGAGATCGTCAGGTGATAAGTCAGTAAGAAAGCCCAAGTTACCACGGTTTACACCAATAACACCAACGTTATAACAAGAGAGAACCCTTGCTGCACCTAGCATGTAGCCATCACCACCAATAACAATGGCGAGGTCGGCCTGTTCGCCAATATTGGTCAGTGATGCGGTCATGATATTGGCGATATTCACCGATTGCGCGACAGAGTCTTCTACCAATACGTGATAGCCTTCTTGAGACAAGTAATGATGTAGCGCTTCTATCGTCGAGGTAGCACCTTCATGATGCGGTTTACCTATTAAGCCAATGGTGTTGTATAAATTACTCATACAGTACTTATAAATATGTCATATAATTGAGAACTATCAGCAGTTTCGCGCTATTTTGCTCGCTTGTAAAGTTGACTTTTTTTTAAATGATTTACTTTTGTGCTTGAATCATAAAAACAAGCCCCCATAATTAGCGTAATCGTTTTTATCTATTTTGAAATTTAAGACCTACTTTGGAGTTTTTCATGGCCAACGAGTCAACAGAAAATAAAAGTGCTGAAGAAATTGCAGCAGACGAACTAGCCGCTGAAATTATTGAGCAAGCAGAGCAGCAAGTTGAAGTTCAATTTGACGCCGCTGCTGACAATATCAGCGTAGAACAAGAAAAGATTAATGAGCTAGAGTTAGCGTTAGCTGCAGCTAAGTCGACTGTAGCTGATCAAAAAGATTCCGTGATCCGTGCAAAAGCAGAAGTTGATAATGTTCGACGTCGTGCGGCACAAGATGTTGAAAAAGCGCGCAAGTTTGCATTAGAAAAATTTGCTGCTGAAATGTTAACTACGGTTGATAACTTAGAGCGTGCGCTACAAAGTATTGATAAAGATGACGAGCGTAATACAGCGATCATCGAAGGTATTGAGTTAACGTATCAGGGCTTACTTGCTTCGTTAGAAAAGTTTGCTATTAAGGCGATTGATCCTCAAGATCAACCATTTAATCCTGAATTGCATCAAGCAATGTCGATGCAAGAAGTTGAAGGTGTTGCGCCTAATACCGTTATTGCGGTTATGCAGAAGGGTTATGAGCTTAATGGCCGTTTAATTCGTCCAGCGATGGTGATGGTGTCAAAAGCTAAACCTAGCGTTGATACTACTGCCTAGTATTTAGTGAGTAGAAAATAAAAACCAGACAAGTGTCTGGTTTTTTTATAGCTTTTTTTTGTTCATAACGAGATTAAAAATCTGCTTAATTGGATTTAATAAATAGTGGTAGAAATAAAAAGTAACATTTTTTAATATTTTTCGATAAAAATAGTTGAAAAGACTTTTTCCTGCCCCCACTAACTGTTCATCAAAAGATTTAATCTTTATTTTTAATATATAAGTATTCGGAGATCGTCAAAATGGGTAAAATTATTGGTATTGATCTAGGGACAACAAACTCTTGTGTTGCTGTTCTAGATGGTGGTAAAGCACGTGTAATTGAAAATGCAGAAGGCGATCGTACAACTCCTTCAATCATTGCTTACACTGAAGAAGGCGAGACATTAGTTGGACAACCTGCTAAGCGTCAGTCTGTAACTAACCCTAAAAATACATTGTTCGCTATTAAGCGTTTAATCGGTCGTCGTTTTGAAGATGAAGAAGTTCAACGCGATATTAAAATTATGCCATTTGGCATTGTTAAAGCTGACAACGGTGATGCTTGGGTAACGGCACGTGATAAAAATATCGCGCCACCACAAGTTTCTGCTGAAGTTTTAGCAAAAATGAAAAAAACAGCCGAAGATTACTTAGGCGAAAAAGTAACTGAAGCTGTAATTACTGTTCCTGCTTACTTTAACGATTCACAACGTCAAGCAACTAAAGATGCGGGTCGTATTGCTGGTCTTGATGTTAAGCGTATCATCAACGAGCCAACGGCTGCTGCTCTTGCTTACGGCATGGACAAGCAAGAAGGTGACAAAGTTGTTGCAGTATACGATTTAGGTGGTGGTACGTTTGATATCTCTATCATCGAAATTGATGAAGTTGAAGGCGAGCACACGTTTGAAGTACTTGCTACTAACGGCGACACTCACTTAGGCGGTGAAGATTTTGATAACCGTTTAATCAACTACCTAGTTGCTGAATTCAAAAAAGATCAAGGTATGGACTTAACGCAAGATCCATTAGCCATGCAACGTTTGAAAGAAGCGGCTGAGAAAGCGAAATGTGAACTTTCCTCTGCACAACAAACAGATGTTAACTTACCGTACATCACTGCTGATGGTTCAGGCCCTAAGCATATGAACATTAAAGTAACTCGCGCTAAATTAGAGTCTTTAGTTGAAGATATGGTTAAAGCAACTTTAGAGCCGCTTAAACAAGCACTTAAAGATGCAGACCTTTCAATTAGCGATATTAATGACGTTATCTTGGTTGGTGGTCAAACACGTATGCCAATGGTACAAAAAGTGGTTACTGAATTCTTCGGTAAAGAGCCACGTAAAGATGTTAACCCTGATGAAGCGGTAGCTGCAGGTGCTGCAATTCAAGCGGGTGTACTTTCTGGTGATGTAACTGACGTTCTATTATTAGACGTTACACCATTATCATTAGGTATTGAGACAATGGGCGGCGTGATGACGAAAGTTATCGATAAAAACACCACTATCCCAACTAAACAGTCTCAAACATTCTCTACAGCTGACGATAACCAAGCTGCGGTAACTGTGCATGTTGTGCAAGGTGAGCGTAAGCAAGCTTCAGCAAACAAATCTTTAGGTCAATTTAACCTTGAAGGTATTGATCCAGCACCACGTGGTACACCACAAATCGAAGTAACTTTTGATTTAGATGCTGATGGTATTTTGCACGTAACGGCTAAAGACAAAAACACGGGTAAAGAGCAAAAAATTACCATTAAAGCGTCGTCTGGTTTATCAGATGATGAAGTAGAGCAAATGGTACGCGACGCTGAAGCAAATGCTGATGAAGATGCGAAGTTTGAAGAACTTGTTCAAGCGCGTAACCAAGCTGATGGCATGGTTCACGCAACGCGTAAGCAAATTGAAGAAGCAGGCGA
>OJDR01000020.1_pt1 | contig 73896 bp, 69 predicted proteins | sample 1593081 | NCBI WGS metagenome assembly OJDR01 (sample SAMN05416873, study PRJEB24817) | seawater metagenome | isolation source: Sea water | place: Canada:Atlantic | collected 2013-11
AGATAAGCCTAAAGATAAAACAGTACTTACTAACTCTTTTGAAACAGAGCCAGTAATGGCCTACGTTTTATGTCTTAACTTTCCAAACTGTTCTATCAAGCCTACATCTACAGATAAGCCTAAAGATAAAACAGTACTTACTAACTCTTTTGAAACAGAGCCAGTAGTGCATAGTTAATTTGGCCATCTACTTAGCGATGTTATTATGGCCGAATGCATATACTAAGTGCGACACCCAATTTAATAAAACGATAAACTGATATATCCTTAGTTTTTTGCTTCCACCAAGAAGTAAAACACTAAGAAAATACAATCAGTTAACCGAAGGTGATAGATATACGTTAGCCGCCTTAAAAATGCAGTATGGACTTCCCACACTTTGCTAGACATCAAATGAGTTACATTGTAACTTCAACTAGAGGTGTTTATGAGCAAAGGCAAACGGTATACCCAAGAATTTAAAATTGAAGCTGTTAAGCAAATCACCGAGCGTGGTTATTCAGTTGCGGAAGTGTCTGATCGGTTAAGTGTTTATACCAAAACGTTGTATCACTGGCGCAGCCAGTTTTCTGATAAATCTAAATCAGTTAAATCATCAGATTAACAACTTAGGATCGCTAAGCTTGAGGCTGAATTAAAAAGTGTCACGGAGGAACGGGACATTCTAAAAAAGGCCGCAAGGTACTTTGCCAGCAACCCCGAGTAAAGTACTGTTTCATCCGTGATAATCAAGGTGAGTTCTCAATCGTTAGTATGTGTCGTGTATTTAAATTACACCGCAGTGGTTTTTATGCCTGGTTAAATAAGCCATTAAGTGACAGAGCAATCGAAGATAGCCGCCTACTCAAGTTAATAAAAGAGTTCTATATCGCTAGCGGCGGCACTTATGGCAGTCCTTGGATACATAGAGATCTACGCGATTCGGGTGAGCAATGCAGCGTTAACCGTGTGGCTAAGATAATGTCAGTGAATAAGCTTAACACACAAATAGGCTATAAACGCCGACATATTAAAGGCGGTAAAACATCACGAATAGCGGATAACTTGTTAGTTCGTCAATTCAATCCGCCTGCACCGAACCAATCATGAGTGAGTGACATCACCTATATCAGAACGCATGAGGGCTTATTGTAGTGGCATAGTTAATTTAGCCACCGTTCTAGATTTATTTTCTATACGAGTTGTTGGTTGGTCGATGGATAAAAATATGGATAAGCATATAGTCATGAAAGCATTGTTAATGGCTATTTATCAACGTCAGCCAAAATCTGAAGTAATGGTACACACAGATCAAGGTAGCCAATATGGTAGCTCAGATTACTTAGCTCTGATGAAAGAGCACAAGCTTATACCTTCGATGAGTCGTCGAGGTAACTGCCATGATAATGCGGTTGCTGAAAGCTTTTTCGCAACAATCAAGAAGCACATTATTAAAAAGAAGATATACACGACGCGTAATGATGCGAAAGCAGATATATTTAATTTTATAGAAATGTTTTACAATCCTAAAAAGCGTCACTCACATACAGGCGATGTTTCACCTGCTAAATTTGAGGAAACGTATTTTTCTGAACTACAAACTGTCTAGCGAAATCTGGGAAGTCCAATACCTAAGCTTTACTAACATTGCAAAAGCAATGAATATAGGCCGAAGTACTATTTATCGCGAGATAAATCGTAACACTTGTTGGCATCAAGGCGGCTCATATCGCTTAGTATCACATAACTGTTAGGTGATACAAATGACAAAACCAAATTTCAGTCCAGAATTTAGATTAGAAACAGCTCCTAGAAGGAACCAAACCATAGGCGATGATAATGACGGCAGAGCAAATTTAAATACGTTAACTAAAAAAACGCATAGAACGTATTGAATTAGAAAAGGGTATTATAAAAAAGCTGTCGCTCTGTTGAGGTCTGACTCCTGGAAAAATTTTCATTAATTGAGAAACTCAATCAGAGCAACAAAATAAAGTTTCCCGTAAATAAGCTATGTGACGTCTTTCAAGTTCATCGTAGCAGTTATAAATATTGGGTGAACAGAGATAACTGTATAGGTACAGCTGAGCTAAAGCTACGTGCTGAAATTAAGAAGTTTCATGCATTAAGTGGTGACTCTGCTGGGGGTGAGAAGTATTGCGGATATGCAGACGAATGAAGGTTACCCGTTAAGTCACTATCGAGCAGGAAAGCTCATGACAGAGCTGAATTTAGTCAGCTGTAAAATCCCTAAACATAATTATAGAAATGCGAATAAAGAACATGTAGCTACCCCAAATATACTTGAGCGTCAATTTGCGGTAACCGAGCCAAATACTACTGGTGTGGCGATGTGACGTACATTTGGACAGACAACCGCTGGTATTATCTTGCGGTAGTACTTGATTTGTTTGGTCGAAAGGTTATTGGTTGGGCGTTATCAAATTCGCCCGATAGTGAATTAACCATGCAGGCATTAATGATGGTTTATGAGAGTAGAGGAAAGCCAAAAGACGTTATTTTTCATTCAGATCAAGGAATGTATTATACGAGCAGAAAATTTAGACAACGACTTTGGCGTTACTAAATTACAAAGAGTATGAGTCGTCGTGGTAATTGCTGGGATAATACACCAATGTAGCGATTTTTTAGAAGTTTGAAAACTGAATGGATACCAACGGTAGGTTATAATAATTTTAATGACGCTAAGCAATCAATCATTAGCTACATCATCAGTTATTATAATCAATTGAGGCAACATAGGTATAACACTGAAATAAGCCCAAATGAGTCAGAGCGAAGATACTGGCTAAACAGCAAAACCGTGGCCAATTTTACTTGGCCACTTCAAAGATAAACCTATGACTAATAGAAAATGGGACCACTCAAAGAGTAGGTCACTTAAATGAGTTTAGCTCTCAAATCTATTGAACAGATCCCATATCTATCTATTAGATCTCATACCTATTTATCGGTAACAACACAATTGATGGCTATTTACTATTATTCAACCGTAACTGACTTCGCCAAGTTGCGCGGTTGATCAACATCCGTCCCTTTAATTATTGCCACATAGTAAGACAATAATTGTAGCGGTAAGGTATATACAATGGGTGCAATGATATCGTCACAATGAGGAACATTGATAACCTTCATGGTGTCATCACTGCTAAAGTTAGCGCTGGCATCAGCAAATACATACATTAAGCCACCACGAGCACGTACTTCTTCAACATTTGATTTTAACTTTTCAATTAAATCATTTTTTGGTGCCACAACAATAACCGGCATTTCAGCATCAATTAATGCTAATGGACCATGTTTAAGTTCACCTGCGGCATAGGCTTCAGCATGAATATATGAAATTTCTTTTAACTTCAATGCACCTTCCATTGCGATAGGGTACTGATCGCCACGGCCTAAGAACAATGCATGCTGTTTATCAGCAAAATCTTCCGCTAAGTCTTCAATAGAACCAGCAAGCGCTAATACTTCTTCAAGCTTATTAGGTAAGGCCATTAAAGATTTTGCAATTTCATCTTGTTTTTCTTGTGACATACCGTGATGTTGACCAATAGCTAAGGTCATCATTAATAAACCAACAAGTTGCGTTGTGAAGGCTTTAGTAGAAGCTACACCAATTTCAGCGCCGGCTTTGGTCATAAAGGCCAAATCTGATTCACGTACTAATGAAGAACCCGCAACGTTACAAATAGTTAAACTAGCACGGTAACCAATCTCTTTCGCTAAACGTAAAGCCGCTAAGGTATCAGCAGTTTCACCCGACTGCGAAATAGTGACTAATAAAGCATTTTTAGGCACATGTGATTGGCGGTATCTAAACTCACTAGCAATTTCGATATTACATGAGACGCCAGCAAGGGCTTCTAACCAGTAGCGCGCCACCATACCTGAATGGTAACTGGTACCACAGGCAATAATTTGTACATGTTCAATTTCTTGGAAGATAGCATCTGCACCGTCACCAAAAGTTTGAATATCGAGTACGTTACCTAGTAAACGACCTTCTAAGGCATTACGAATAGCGGTAGGTTGCTCGTAAGTTTCTTTTAGCATGTAGTGGCGATATTCACCTTTGTCGCCAACATCATGGCTCACTTCAGACTCTTTCGCTTCACGCACGACAGGTTTGCCATCAGTATCAAAAATATTGACTTCAAAACGGGTAACTTCAGCAACATCACCTTCTTCTAAGAAGGAAAATTTACGAGTAACCGGTAATAGCGCCAGCATATCTGAAGCAATAAAGTTTTCACCAACACCATAACCAATCACTAATGGGCTGCCTGAACGCGCAACGACAACACGGTCTTTATCACGGGTATCAACAACTACAGTGCCATAAGCGCCTTCTAATTGCTTTACGGTAATTTGCACAGCACTCAATAAACTACCCGCGGTTTTTAATTCATGATGAACTAAATGCGCGATAACTTCAGTGTCAGTTTCAGAGGTAAAGGTGTAACCCAAGCCTTGTAAACGGTTGCGCAATTGATCATGGTTTTCAATAATACCATTGTGCACAACGGCAATAGTTTCTGATGATATATGCGGGTGAGCGTTTGCTTCACTTGGTACACCATGTGTTGCCCAACGTGTATGGGCAATACCAGTACCACCAGCAATAGGATTGGCTTGCAATGCATCAGCAAGCTCTTGCACTTTACCTAAACGACGTGCGCGCTTAAGCTGATTCTCATTATTTACAATTGCGACACCAGCAGAGTCATAGCCACGATATTCTAATCGTTTTAGGCCTTCTACTAAAATGTCTGCTACATCACGCTGTGCGACAGCACCAACAATTCCACACATATTTTCTATCCTTTTAACTAGCGATAACTAAGTTAACGCCTTGTTTAATTATGTTAATTCGCACGTCTTCAGGCATATCTGCATCTGTAATTAACGTGTGAATTTTACCCCAAGGTAATTCTAAGTTTGGGATTTTTCGATTAAGTTTTTCTGAATCTAACATGACAATAACTTCACGTGACACTTCTGCCATTACTCGGCTTAAACCAAGCAGTTCGTTAAATGTGGTGGTGCCACGTGCTAAATCAATGCCGTCAGCACCGATAAATAGCTGATCAAAATCATACGAGCGTAATACGCTTTCAGCCACTTGTCCTTGGAATGATTCCGAATGCGGATCCCAAGTACCACCGGTCATCAATAATGTCGGTTCGTTTTCTAAGGCATGTAAATCAGACGCTATCGCAAGCGAGTTAGTCATCACCACAAGGCCTTGCTTCGAGGTTAATTCTCGAACTAAAGCCGAGGTTGTGCTACCACTGTCTAAAATAATACGATTGTGATCTCGAATAAGCGATGCCGCTGTTTTAGCGATCATTATCTTTCGTTTCGAAACTTTTTCTGTTTTTGGCTCAATAATTTCATTCGGTAAGGGTACTGCACCACCATACCTACGCAATAATAAGCCGCTATTTTCTAATACCGCTAGATCTTTTCGAATCGTAACTTCAGACGTATCAAACTTTTTCGCGAGACTATCAACACTCACCTCCCCTAAGCTGCTTAACTCAGCAATTATGGTATGGCGACGCTGTTGAGTATTTCGTTTTGACATATCTTTCGTTTCACTTTTATAAGTTTCGTTTTAAAACTTAGCCATTAGAACAAAAGCCATAAATAAAAACAATATTTATCTAGTGTTTACTCATCAATAAGTGGTTTATATGCCAAATGGTATTGGTAATCTGGATCGGATATTAGTTCGTTTGCCGCGTCTTTTAGCTTTGCTAAAATTTTGCTGTTGGTATCAATATTGGCCGCTATATAACTGTCACGGCGTGTTTGCGGTAAAATATGAATTGATACAATATCGTCTGAATTTTTATTCTGTGATGCCAAATGGTTTTTCACCACATTAAGGTCGGTATAAAACAAGTCAACTTTTCCAGATAGAAAAAGCGTAATACCATCTTTAATCGAAGTCACTTCATACAGTTGCTTATTTTTTTCAAAGCCAAGTTTAATTAATGAATCAAAGCCATAACTGTTCCGTAATACGGCTATTACCTTGGTTTTAGCATCATCAATATTGCGAATATAATTTTCAGGACGACTTTTTAATGAAATAAAACCCCGTACTAATTCACTTACTTTAACTAACCAATGAAATTTATCTTCGCGCTCTTGAGTTCTAACCATACTGAAGATAAGTGTATTTTTACGTTCTAACGCAGTTTTATAGGCGCGCGACCATAGGAAAAACTCTACAGGTGCGTGCAACTGGCTTTTTTCCAATCACAGTTTAAATATTTCAGCACTAGGGCCTTTTAATTTATCATTTTCGCTGTACTGTAATAATCGATGTTCTGTTGTTACTGCCGTTAATGCTTGTTCAGCATATACGGCATCAATCAATACAACATTTAGAGACAAACATAAAAATAATAAAAATTTCACGCATCCATGCATATTCTGACTCTCTATTTAACTATCTATTTTTTAACTGGGCGCTTCCAACCAACAATATTACGTTGTTTTCCACGAGCAACACTTAATTCATTATCAGCGACATTTTTAACAATAACAGAGCCTGCGGCCGTTGTTGCCATTTCCCCAATAGTTACCGGCGCAACCAATGAAGCATTTGAACCAATAAAAGCGCCAGCACCAATAATAGTTTTAGCTTTATTTACCCCATCATAATTACACGTAATAGTGCCGGCACCGATATTAGCTTTAGGGCCAATTTCAGCGTCACCTAAATAAGATAAATGACCTGCCTTTGCGCCTTCACCTAAGGTCGACTTTTTCATTTCTACAAAGTTACCAACATGGGCGTCACGCTTTAATTCTGAACCAGGGCGAATGCGAGCAAATGGCCCTACTGAGGCTAACTCACCAATAATGGCATCTTCAACAATACTATTTGGCTTAATTTCAGCATTTTTACCAATACGACAGTTTTTAAGAATACAATTTGCGCCAATAACGGCATGGTCGGCAATTTCTACATTACCTTCAAAGATACAATTAATGTCAATTAGCACTTCTTGGCCAACCGTGACATTACCACGAATATCAATACGATTAGGATCACGTAAACTTGCGCCGGCAATCATCAACTCTTCGGCTTTTCTTAATTGATAAGCACGTTCTAATCCGGCAAGTTGCACGCGATTATTAGCGCCTTCTACTTCAATTTCACTATCCGGATGAGCCGTAGCAATTAGCTTTCCTTCCTTTGAACAGGCGGCGATAATATCCGTTAGGTAATATTCACCTTGCGCGTTATCACTAGACAAATTTGCTAACCAACGCTTTAAGTCTCCACCATTGGCTAATAAAATACCGGTATTAGCTTCATTAACTAATAATTGTTCCGCTGTGGCGTCTTTTTGCTCAACAATGCCAACAACCGAGCCAGCGCTGTCACGCATAATGCGACCGTAACCGGTTGGATTAGCTAAATGTACCGTTAATAGTGCCATACCATTTTCTGGTTTCACGGCAATTAAACGTTGCAGTGTGCTGACTTTGGTTAAGGGCACATCTCCGTAGAGTACTAATACATCTTCATCATCTGATAAAAATGGTGATGCCATATCAACCGCATGGCCTGTGCCTAATTGTTCTTTTTGTTCAATAAAGGTTAAATCATCACCGGTGATTTTGCTTTTCAAGACATCACCGCCAAAGCCATAAACCACATAAGTGTTCTCTGCTGCTACTTGGCGCGCAGCATCAATAACATGGGCAACCATAGGCTTTTCAGCCACAGGGTGAAGTACTTTAGGTAAGGCAGAACGCATACGAGTACCTTTACCCGCAGCGAGGATAACAACAGAGAGAGCCATAATTTTTCCGGTATTTTTATAAAATGAGATGATAAACAAAAACATTGTAGCGTTATTTTATATTTCACTCTATTAAAATTCTATTAACATTTTCAGCATCTGAATGATTTATGCACGGGTTAAAACAACCGCGACTTGAATATCGCATCTTGCAATGCTTTGGGTATATACCCATGGCACGTCAATATGCTGTTTCAGAACTATCAAAAGGCAAAAAATTCAAGGCGCATTATTTTAAAAATGCTCATTGCCTTTCAAACAAATGCAACGCAGAATTTATTGTCTTTTGAAGCTTCCAAAGGACTTGATTAAAAACCATGTATACGTCGTTATTGTTTTCATCAAAGGGATAACCATTCCTCTCAACCAATGCCTTGTCTACATCGTTTTTTCTTCAAGCTGAAATCCTGTATCTTGACGTGCCATGGGTATATACTATGCACACTAAAAACACCGTAAATAACCCCATATATTTAACACTAGGATCCTCTATAAATGACGCCCATCGCTGAGCAAATAGCTAAAGAACTTGATGTAAAAATTAGCCAAATAAACGCTGCTATAAACTTACTAGATGAAGGTGCAACGGTTCCTTTTATTGCTCGTTATAGAAAAGAAGTTACGCAAGGGCTAGATGACAATCATTTACGTCATCTAGCACAACGCTTAGTTTATTTACGAGATTTAAACGATCGTCGAAACGTGATTATTGCCAATATTGAACAGCAAGGTAATTTAACCCCGGCTTTAGCAGCTGAGCTAAATAATGCTGACAATAAAACCCGCTTAGAAGACCTTTATTTACCCTTCAAGCCAAAAAGAAGAACCAAAGGACAAATTGCCATTGCCGCAGGATTAGCGCCGCTAGCCAATAATATTTACAATAACTGGCAGCTAAATCCAGAACACGAAGCTAAGGCATTTATCAATAAAGAGCACGGTTTTATCGACGAAAGATCAGCACTTGAGGGCGCACATTATATTTTAGTAGAGCGCTTTGCCGAAGATGCGAATTTAATTCAAAAATTACGTCGGCATTTACTTAAGCAAGCTCACCTGTGTAGTAAAGTCGTTAAAGCAAAAGCCGGTGAAGCAGCAAAGTATAGAGACTATTTCGAACACTCTGAATTATTGAAAAATGTCCCCTCACATCGTATGTTAGCCATGCTACGTGGTCGAAATGAAGGTTTATTATCGTTACGCATTGATGTTGACCCTGGACAAGAAAGTGCTTTTTCTAGTGCTCAGCAGCTCATCATTGAACATTTTAATTTACGTTTAACTGGCCAAGCTGCAGCCGAGTTTTTGATGAAAGTGGTTAATACTACTTGGAAAATGAAGCTCAGCCAGAGCTTAGAAACAGAATTACTGGGTAACTTACGCGAACAAGCGGAAATTGAAGCGATAAAAGTCTTCTCGCGTAATTTAAATGATTTACTGATGGCAGCGCCCGCTGGTGCAAAAGTCACCTTAGGCTTAGATCCTGGTATGCGTACCGGCTGTAAATTGGCCATTGTTGATGAAACGGGAAAACTATTACAAACCGCAACAATATTTCCTCATGCTCCACAAAATCATTGGGATAAATCTGTTCGTACCTTAGTAAACTTATGCCAGCAACATAAAGTAACGTTAGTGGCGATAGGCAACGGTACGGGTTCGCGTGAGAGTGATAAATTAGTTGCTGACGTGATCAGTAAAATAGAAAACAACAAACCCACCAAAGTTATTGTTAGTGAAGCCGGTGCTTCGGTTTATTCCGCGTCAGAATTTGCCGCACAAGAATTTCCAGATTTAGACGTGTCTATTCGTGGGGCAGTATCCATTGCACGCCGCTTACAAGATCCGCTAGCCGAATTAGTTAAAATAGATCCAAAAGCCATTGGCGTAGGGCAGTATCAGCATGATGTTAGTCAAAGCCAGCTTAGTCAAACCTTAGATAATGTCATTGAAGACTGTGTAAACGCTGTAGGTGTTGATTTAAACAGTGCATCTGCCGCTTTGCTATCACGTGTTTCTGGTTTAAACAAAACCATGGCGAACAATGTGGTCAGTTTTCGCGACGAACATGGCCGATTTAACAACCGTAATGAACTGAAAAAAGTTGCTCGCTTAGGGCCAAAAGCCTTTGAGCAAGCGGCCGGTTTTTTGCGTATCACTAACGGTAATAATCCTCTAGATTGTTCAGGAGTTCACCCTGAAACTTATGCCTTGGTAGAGCAAATATTAAAGCAAAGCAACAGCACTATTACTGAATTAATAGGTAATAAATCTGCGCTTGAAAATATTAATATTGAAACGCTGGCTAGCGAATCATTTGGTATCATCACCATCAAAGATATCATTAGTGAATTAGAAAAACCTGGTCGTGACCCGCGCCCAGAATTTAAAACCGCCACCTTTCAAGAAGGTGTTAATACTATCAACGATTTAAAAGTTGGTATGATACTCGAAGGCGTTATTTCTAATGTTGCTAACTTCGGTGCTTTTGTTGATGTGGGTGTTCACCAAGATGGTTTAGTGCATATTTCATCACTGACCAATAAATTTGTTAGTGATCCGCATGAAATAGTAAAAGCCGGTGAAGTAGTAAAAGTTAAAGTAACCGAAGTTGACCCGCAACGAAAGCGCATCAGCTTAACTATGCGTTTAGATGAAGTGACGCCGCCAGTTACAAGCCATTCGACAGAAAAATCAGCTAAAGCAGGACATAACGACAACAAAAATAAGCATCAACATAAAAACCAAGCCAAAGTGCAAAAACCTAAAGTGGAAAATAATGCCGCTATGGGTAATGCCTTTGCTGACGCTTTTGCTAAGTTAAAAAAATAACGACCGCAAGAATTTTTTTGACTATTCCAAAGCCGCTAACTTAGCGGCTTTTTAATATCAGTAAGATACTTGTCAAAAATACACCCACTTAACTATCTAGAACTTGCACTTTTAAATTAGCTCGCTACTATAGCCGCCCTTAAATCAGTTCAGCTTACTCTCCTTCGGAATCCCATGGAACTCAGCAGTTACTCGCTTTATTTTAGTATTTCACTTCTTGCCTCAATCAGTATTGGCCCTTCGGTTATATTGGCGGCGAGTAATGGGATAAATTTTGGTCGCAAAAAAGCACTGGCGGGTGTTTGTGGTCATGTCAGTGCGATATTAATTTTAGCGCTGATATCGGCATCAGGATTAGGTCTTATTTTAATGGCCTCCGACTTAGCATTTACGGTTATTAAATACGCTGGCGCCGGCTACTTGCTTTATATTGGTATGGCGATTTGGCGTAGTAAAGGTCAATGGGCATTCGCTGATAAAAGTACTAAAATTCCAGCAAAACGTGCGCTATTTAAACAAAGTTTATTATTGGGACTGAGTAATCCAAAAGCTTTAGTATTTTTCTCTGCGTTATTCCCGCAGTTTATCCAGCCGATACAAGCAATTTTGCCACAGTTTTTACTTTTAGCAGGCACTAGTTTATGTAATGCCTTTGTTTTTACTTGCGTTTATGTAGCTGTCGCTTTTCGCTTTCGTCACTATTTTTTATCGACAATTGGTCAACGTTGGGTGGGTAAAACAACGGGTGGCATCTTCGTCGGTTTTGCCGCCGCACTGATAGCAAGCTGATTAACATCGTGCTTAAAATTATCGATGTAACTTTTTTCAAGAATTACAAATATAAAAAAGGGGAAGCAAATGCTTCCCCGAAAACAACCTCAATAAGAGGTTAACTAACGCAAGGTTTGAGCACTAATGATACTTAAGTACATCAGTGGCCTACTTAGAACTAAAGCACATACTTGGCAGAGAATTGCACATAATCAGAATCAGCATTTTGATCTGCTGACTCAAAATTACCTACCTCAAAACCAAAGGAAAGTTCTTTAGTGTAATTTTTAAAGACATTCAGCCCCCAATGCCTTCTATCAGCATCAGCGACTTCAGTTGTCGTTTTACCATAAAATGCCGTGCTGCGAATATCATCAGTCCAGAAATGGCGATAAGCTACCATATATGATGTCGTTTCTTCGACTTCTTCTCCCACTAGATCGCGAGCAGCGACAACACCAACATAACGACCAGTTTCACCCCCATGGTATTGAAAACGAATATCATCTTTACCAAAGGTTTTTATTTTACCGGCGATACCATAACCAAAAGCAGATTCAGAATTACCACCAACGGTATTCAGTTGCCGCGCTAAACCTGCAACTGAAACATTACCCCAATCACCATTAAAGGTGTATTTAGCGATAACATCTGGTACGGAATCTTGGCTCGGATCACCTTTATCTGATTCTGGATTTTCTATTGCTACTTGAAAATTTCCTTGGGTGTAACGGATTTGGCCCTGTCGAATAAAGGCTGCAGCATTAAGCGGCCCGGCAAAGTCAGCTGCTTCCGCTAAAGCGCTAGTATTAACAAAGGTTGACCAAGTTTGACCCACAAGAATATTTTTATATTTGATAAAAGCGTGACGTAATCTTGGATTTGAAGAGTTAGAAACTATTTCATTACCACCGCCACCGTGGAAATCCATTTCAATAAAACCCGTGATATCACCATGAACATACTTGGTGTTAAAGCGCGATTCAGTTGCACGGAAGCTAAACTGAGAAATATCGCCAACGTTACCGGCACCAACCCAATAATCTTTGGTAATACTGTTGATATTGCCATCGACATAACGGGTATCAAGTTTAATATAACCACCAAATGTGATGGTATCGTCATTAGATAATTTAATTTCATAGCCCGCATGTGCACTACTAGCCATAGCTAGAATACCTGATGCTAATAATAACTTTTTCTTATTCAACATTTTTGCTTTCCCCATATGTGATTAACCTTAGAGCAACGGCATTGATACTCTGGCGGTATTTTTATCGTTTTATTATTGTTAATTACGTCTTTATTTTTCGTTGTAACTTTAAATATTTATTATTATTTTTATGCTGCATAGTTCATGGTTATATTTTCAGATTTTAATATTTTTCTATAAATTCTTTTGTTATTAACAGTAGGAAATTGCTCTACAAATTTGATCACATCGGCGCGAGCAAACTCCCCCAAACAACCGGCAAGTTTTGCGTTAATGGCGTTTGATAATGTTGATAATTCAATAGCTGCATTATTTAACTCAACATAAACATGAAGGGTATTACCTTTTTTTTCATGGGGTATGCCAAATACAATTACCTGATTAACGCCTGCCAATTGTTTAATAAACATTTCGATGGTGTCATTGGCAATGCGATAACCACTAACTTTATGAGCAGCAGTCGTTTGAGAAACTAACCAAATATAATCTTGGTCAATAGCTGATACGTCGTCTTTATTAGTATTATTTTCATCTGGAAAATAGCACCAATCTCCATCGCTTGACTGCAACCAAGATAATTGTGCTTGTTGGCCACTGTGTATCGGCAAGTTTGGCATATCACTCTCTAAGTCATCACTTTGAACGATTTTCAATCAAAGTTATTTATTATATTGCTAACACTAGAGAGTAAGGAGGAATTTATAAATTAGACCTAAGTCTAAAATAGCCACCAAATAAGGTAGACTTTAGTCTAGATAACAATAAATTAAGCTAATTATCGCAGTCATTTAACTACTGGTCGATAATTGTGAGAGCTGAGGCTTAGTAGATGATAGAATACTAAAAACACTAATTTTATAACTAAAAAATACAAGGTTATTCATGGTTTCCAAAATAAATATTATATCGTCAACTCTGGTATTCACATGTCTATTCAGTATGGTTTTTGATGCCAACGCCGAATCATTAAATGTTGAGCAATATCAGCAGGCTGAGCGTCAACTTGGCAAACATACCGAAAAATTAGTGACGGGAACGTTAAACAAACCTAGTTGGACTGACAATAACCAGCTTACATATAGCAGTAATACCGAGCAGGGCGAGCAATTTTTTATTTTTGATGTTGCGACAAAAGAAAAGGATTTGGCGTTCGATCATCAAAAACTTGCAACGGCGCTATCTACCAGCACCAAACAAGAAGCTAAAGCTGAAAAACTGCCTTTTACATCTTTTGAGTTAATCAATAACCAAACTATTTTGATAAAAATAAAAGATGATTTATATCAGTGTAATATTGAGCGCTATTCATGTAATCAAGTAAAAAACACCGCTAAAGATAATGAATTAGTCGCGCCTAATGGCTTACATGCAGTTTATATTCAAGACCACAACTTATGGCTACGTAAGCTCAGTGATAATAGCAAAAAACAATTAACCACTGACGGTGTAAAAGACTTTGGTTATAGCACGAATAACGCTGGCTGGGTGCGTGATGAAAAGCCAGTGATTAAATGGTCGCCTGATTCGAAAAAACTAACCACCTTTAAACACGATGGCCGAAATGTGGGTGAAATGGGCATAGTATCGACAGCAGTAGGGCATCCAAAAATTGATGTCTGGAAATATCCATTACCTGGCGATAAAAATATTTTCAAAATTCATCGCGTTGTTATCGATGTTGAACAAGCTAAAGTAATACCGCTTGATATGCCAGCTGATGATCACCGTTCAACCATTACTGACCATGTTGCTGGCCGTGATGGCAGTTTATTAGATATCGATTGGGCAAGCGATAGCAGCCACTTCGCTTTTGTTTCCTCAACACGCGATCACAAAACCGCTACCTTAAAAATTGCCGATGCAACAAGCGGTAAGGTTCGCACGATTTTTACTGAAACAGCTGAAAGTTTCTTTGAGTCTGGGGTTAGCGGCATTAGCTGGAAGTACCTTGATAAAACTCATGAGTTTATTTGGTTTTCGCAACGCTCAAACTGGGGGCATTTATACCTTATTGATGCCGCAACAGGTAAAGTCAAAAATCAAATTACCCAAGGTGACTGGACTGTTTTAGAGCTACTTAATGTCAATCAACAAACCGGAAAATTACTTTTCACTGGAGCAGGAAAAGAGGGCGGTGATCCATACTTTCATTATCTGTACAGCGTCAATAAAGATGGTTCAAACCTAACACTGTTAACCCCTGAGCAAAAACATCATCGTATTACTCTAAGTAACGATGCTAAGTATTTTTTAGATAGAGTTTCTACGCCAGACCAACCTGAAACTAGCTTTATTCGCAGTACCAGTAGTAAGTCTGGTTTTGTTGTAGAACAAATGGATATTAGCAAGCTAAGTGCTACCGGCTGGCAAGCACCAACGCCATTTATAGTTAAAGACCGAAATAACCAGCATGACATCTATGGCTTAATGTACAAACCTAGCGATTTTGACGCTAGCAAGTCTTACCCTGTGGTCAATTATTTATATCCTGGCCCACAAGTGGGTAGCATTAGGGGCCGCCACTTTAGAGCTGCTCGTGGTGACAACCAAGCTATTGCTGAACTTGGTTTTATTGTTATTGAAATTGATGCACTAGGAACACCGGGTCGTTCAAAGAGCTTTCATGAGTTTTATTATAAAAATATGGGCGACAGCGGTATTCCTGATCAAGTAGCGGCTATTAAACAATTGGCAAAAGACAATAGTTGGATTGATATTAATCGTGTTGGTATCTGGGGTCATTCAGGTGGCGGGTTTGCTTCAACTCGTGCTTTATTGACCTTCCCTAATTTTTATTCTGTCGCAGTATCACAAGCGGGTAATCATGATAACAGAAATTATGCCGACGAATGGGGCGAAAAATATCACGGGCTATTAGTGAAAAATGATGATGGCACAACGAACTATGACAGCCAAGCGAATCAACTAATCGTAGAAAAGCTCAAAGGTAAATTGTTAATTGCACATGGTACTACGGATACTAACGTGCCACCGTATAACACCCTAGTAGTGGTAGAGGCGCTCATTAAAGCCAATAAAGACTTTGATATGCTAATGCTACCTAATCATGGCCATGGATTTGCTAGAAAGCCTTACATGATGCGCAAGCGCTGGGACTATTTTGTGCAACATTTAATGGGGTTAACACCACCAAAAGAGTTTACTTTCACTATGTAGCCTTAACTCTGGATAAGCTAAGTCTGTAACATATGACGCATGGCGACTAACGATAACATCTAAAATATAAAAGGGAGCATCAAGCTCCCTTTTTACTCATGATTCACGAGTAAATTTACTGGCGAATACCTTCAATGTGCAATATGAGATCAACTTTACCAAAGTCTTTCTTAAAGCCAAAATCGCCCATGGCAATACTTGCTGTACCACTAAAGCCTGCACGGTAACCTCCCCAAGGATCATCACCTTCACCTACTTTTACAGCGTCGATTACTAATGGCTTGGTTACGCCATGCAATGTTAGATCGCCTGCTATCTCAAGCTTGCCTGCACCTTTCTCAGTAACCTTGTTACTAACAAATGTTGCTTGAGCATATTTACTGACATCTAAGAAATCATCAGAACGCACGTGTTTATCACGTTTATCGTGGTTTGAATCAAAACTTGCAGTGTTAATGGTTACGCTAATTTTTGAGGCAGCGATATTGTCTTTATCATAAGAAAAATTGCCTGAAAACTCGTTAAACCTTCCAGCAAGAACACTAAAACCAAGATGACTCGCTTCAAAATTAATTGAAGCATGTGCACCTTTAGTATCAATAACATAATCCGCTGCAAAAGCCGGTATTAATGCACTTGACGTTAACAGCGCGCTAGCAAGTAATATATTTTTCATCTTATTTCCTTTAATTATCTATCTAAATGGATGTAGTAAATTAATTTAACTTGGTCATGCGTTTAAGCGTGACATCTTTGTCAATGAAGTGATGTTTTAACGCGGCTAACGCATGCAATATTGCAAAACAAATCAAGCCGTAGGCTAAATAATAATGTATAGCACCGGCAATATCTTCTTGGTTTGCTATCGATAGCGCTAATGGCGTGACATTGAACCAATCAAATACAGCAATAGCTTTATCACTCGTGATCAAATATCCTGAAATCATTACCGATAATAGTACGATGTATAAAATTACCGTCATGACAGAAGAAGCCTTTCTCTCTAAGCCACTATGACTACTGATAACTTCAAGCTTGCCAGCTGTTTTCCGCCAAAATAACCGTAATAGTGTTGCAATAAATAACAAGATGCCAATGCTTTCGTGCCAATGAGGTGCTAATTGGTACCATTCGCTATAGTAATTTAGCCCGACCATCCAATAGCCTAAACCAAAAAGACCAAAAACAGTTAATGCTGACAGCCAATGTAGTGCTTTGCTGACTACACCATACTGGTGTTGGCTATTTTTCCACAATAACTTATTACGAATCATTTTCTTTCTCACTTGCTACCGATTTATCCAGTTTAGCGATTCATAAACAATAAACCTAGTCATTTTGCCGCAAAATAGTTCACTTTGTCGTATTTGCTTGGCAGGGCCAAAAATATACGCTAGCTAAACCTATCATTGCGCTAGATCAAAGCAGTCACTGCTTAGCAGCATAGAATGAAATTAGACCAAGGAGATGAATGTTATGAACAACGTGATCTTAAATAATTTGTTTGAAAAGAAAGTTGAATTACAGCAACGAGTTGACGCCATTGAAGCAGACTTCAAAAAGGGACGTTCAGCAGACTTCTCCGAACAAACAACTGAAAACGAAAATAACGAAGTATTAAACGAAATACATCATGAAGCCAAGTTAGAACTTGGTCTGATTAATCACGCTATCGCTCGTTTTGAAAATGATGAATATGGTATTTGTAGCCAATGTACAGAAGCTATTAATCCTGATCGCCTAAAAGTTTTACCTTATATAGATACTTGCATTAATTGCGCTAAATAGGAGCAACAAAAATGATAGAAAAACACGATTTACACCATGAGTTACCCGAGTTTGAACACGAAATTAGACAGCTAAAAATGTCTGATGCTCATTTTGCTCGTTTATTCAAAGAGTATCATGAGTTAGACCATGAGGTTCATCGCATTGAAGAGGGAGTTGAGACAACATCTGATGACTATTTAGAAACTAAAAAAATAGCTCGTCTACGCCTAAAAGATGAACTATTTAACATGCTAAAGAAAGTTAAAGTTCAGGCATAACAACATAGTATTTTAGACAATAAAAAGCGACTAATTACCGAAGTAAAAGTCGCTTTTTTTATCACTAAAACTTACTGTTAGCTAGTTTTTGCTTGACGCTTGTATAACACGTAATTGTGCAACAGCACGAGCTAATTCAGCTGCAGCTTCTGCATAATCAACATCGTTGCCGTGTTCATTCATATGCTTCTCTGCGCGCTCTTTAGCCTGAAGTGCAGCTTGTTCATCTAAATCACCGCCACGTACTGCGATATCCGCCAATACTGTAACGTTATTAGGTTGAACTTCTAACATACCGCCAGAAAGATAGATGATTTCTTCTTCACCACCTTTTTTAACGATTCGTGCCATACCAGGTTTTAGTGAGGTCAGCAAAGGTGCGTGACCAGGCATAATACCTAATTCACCTTCGCTACCTGTGATCTGTAATGATTCAATGCTACCAGAAAATAAGCTTTCTTCAGCACTTACGACATTAAGATTTACAGAAAGTATTGCCATGTGACCTCCTAATTGGTGATTAACATAGGTTAATCACCAAGCTTCATTACATGTTTTTAGCTTTTTCAGTTGCTTCTTCAATAGAACCAACCATGTAGAAAGCTTGCTCAGGTAAATCATCATACTCACCTGCAAGTAATCCTTTAAAGCCACTGATGGTGTCTTTAAGAGATACGTACTTACCAGGAGAACCTGTGAATACTTCAGCAACAAAGAACGGTTGAGATAAGAAACGTTGAATCTTACGTGCACGATTCACGGCTAACTTATCTTCTTCAGATAACTCATCCATACCTAAGATGGCGATGATATCTTTAAGTTCTTTGTAACGTTGTAACGTTGATTGCACGCCACGAGCTGTTTCATAATGTTCAGCACCAACAACTAATGGATCTAATTGACGTGATGTAGAGTCAAGTGGATCAATTGCTGGGTAAATACCTTGTGATGCAATATCACGAGATAGTACAACTGTTGCATCTAAGTGAGCAAAAGTAGTTGCTGGAGATGGATCGGTCAAATCATCCGCTGGTACGTATACCGCTTGAATTGAAGTGATTGAACCTTTCTTCGTAGAGGTAATACGTTCTTGAAGAACACCCATTTCTTCAGCAAGTGTTGGTTGGTAACCAACCGCTGATGGCATACGACCTAACAATGCAGATACTTCAGTACCAGCAAGAGTATAACGGTAGATGTTATCTACGAAAAATAATACGTCACGACCTTCGTCACGGAATTTTTCAGCCATAGTCAAACCAGTAAACGCAACGCGTAAACGATTTCCTGGAGGCTCGTTCATTTGGCCGTAAACTAACGATACTTTATCAAGTACGTTAGAATCGTTCATTTCATGGTAGAAATCGTTACCTTCACGAGTACGCTCACCTACACCAGCAAATACTGAGTAGCCGCTATGCTCAATCGCGATGTTACGAATAAGTTCCATCATGTTAACGGTTTTACCAACACCAGCACCACCGAATAAACCAACTTTACCACCCTTAGCGAATGGACATACTAAGTCGATTACTTTGATACCTGTTTCAAGTAGCTCGTTAGACATCGCTTGGTCAGCATAAGCTGGCGCGGCGCGGTGAATTGACCACTTTTCTTCTTCACCGATTGGACCAGCTTCATCGATAGGCTCGCCCAATACGTTCATGATACGACCCAATGTTTTTGTTCCTACTGGAACTTGGATGTTATCACCTGTGTTTAATACGTTCAGACCACGACGCAAACCGTCTGATGAACCCATAGCGATGGCACGAACTACACCACCACCTAATTGCTGTTGTACTTCTAGTACTAAGCCTGAAAGGTCACCTTCAGTTATTTTTAACGCGTCATATACCTGAGGTACAGCATCTTGTGGAAATTCTACATCCACAACTGCGCCAATGATTTGGACGACTTTACCTGTACTCATGTTTAATCCTCTAATCTTGTGCTCTTATTTACTAATAAAATAAACAAAGAACCTTTGCTTATACCGCTGCTGCACCAGCACAAATTTCACCCAATTCTTGAGTAATACCTGCTTGACGAGCTTTGTTATATACCAATTGTAAATCGTTAATTAAGTCACCCGCATTATCTGTTGCAGCTTTCATTGCAACCATACGAGCAGCTTGTTCACATGCGAGGTTTTCAACCACACCTTGATATACTTGAGATTCTGTATAGCGAACCAATAAATGTTCAAGTATTGCTTGAGCATCTGGTTCGTAAATGTAATCCCAGCGATGCTTAATAGCGTCATCATCTGACTTAGGCAAAGGTAAAAGTTGATCGATTGTCGGTTTTTGCGTCATGGTATTAACAAACTTGTTATATACAATGAACAATCTGTCTATCTCACCATTATCATAGGCATTTAGCATAACCTTCACACTACCGATTAAATCAGTTAATGAAGGGTTATCACCTAATCCCGATGTTTGTGATACAACTTTAGCACCCATGTTATTGAAAAATGACGTAGCTTTAGAACCTACTACGGCAAATTCAACATCAGCGCCAGCTGCTTGGTGTTTACCAGCATCCGCTAGTACTTGTTTAAACAAGTTAATGTTTAAACCACCACACAAACCACGGTCTGTTGAGACAACAATATAACCTACACGCTTAGCTTCTCGTTCAACCATATATGGATGACGAAATTCAAGATTACCAAGCGCGATGTGACCGATCACATTTCGCATATTTTCAGCGTATGGACGAGAGGCAGCCATGCTATCTTGCGCTCTGCGCATTTTGCTAGCTGCAACCATTTCCATCGCGCTGGTGATTTTCTGTGTATTTTTTACACTTCCAATCTTCGATTTTATCTCTTTAGCGCCGGACATGACTATTCTCCCGAAAAGGTTAACTCAATTACCAAGTTTGGGTCGCTTTAAAAGCTTCAATCGCTTTAGCTAAACCAGACTCGATGTCTTTGTTATAGTCACCCTTTTCATTGATAGTAGCCATCAATTCAGCGTGATCATTGTTTACGTATGTACGTAATGCATCTTCAAAATCAACAACTTTGTCGATCGCGATATCATTTAAATAGCCTTTTTCTGCGGCAAATAAAGATACAGCTGTTTCTGCAATTGACAATGGGCTGTATTGCTTTTGCTTCATTAATTCAGTAACACGTTGACCATGCTCTAATTGAGCACGTGTAGCGTCATCTAAATCTGAGGCAAACTGAGCAAAGGCTGCTAATTCGGCATATTGTGCTAATGCTAAACGTATACCACCACCTAACTTCTTGATGATTTTAGTTTGCGCAGCACCACCAACACGAGATACAGAAATACCAGCGTTAACTGCAGGACGAATACCTGAGTTAAATAGGTTAGATTCTAAGAAAATCTGACCATCGGTAATTGAGATTACGTTAGTTGGTACGAATGCAGATACATCACCCGCTTGCGTTTCAATGATAGGCAAAGCAGTTAAAGAACCTGTTTTACCTTTAACTTCACCGTTAGTAAAACGTTCAACGTATGCTTCGTTTACACGAGCAGCACGTTCAAGTAAACGACTGTGAAGATAGAAAACGTCACCTGGGTAAGCTTCACGACCTGGCGGACGACGTAAAAGTAATGAAATTTGACGGTAAGCAACTGCTTGCTTTGACAAATCATCATATACGATTAATGCATCTTCACCGCGGTCACGGAAGTATTCACCCATAGTACAGCCAGAGTATGCTGATAAGTACTGAAGAGCAGCTGCTTCAGAAGCACCAGCAACAACAACGATAGTATTAGCTAACGCGCCGTGCTCTTCTAAAGAACGTACTAAGTTAGCAACAGTCGAAGCTTTTTGCCCGATTGCTACGTATACACACTTAATACCTGTGTTCTTCTGGTTAATAATTGCGTCTAATGCAATCGCAGATTTACCGATTTGACGGTCACCAATGATAAGTTCACGTTGACCACGACCAATTGGAATCATTGCATCGATTGATTTAATACCGGTTTGAACTGGCTCATCAACAGATTTACGATCGATTACACCTGGTGCAACCATTTCAACTGGAGAGAAACCATCGTTTTCGATAGGTCCTTTACCGTCAATTGGCTCACCAAGAGTATTTACAACGCGGCCTAATAAGCCACGTCCTACTGGTACTTCTAAAATACGACCAGTACATTTTACTTTTACGCCTTCAGCTAGATCCGCATAAGGACCCATAACTACCGCACCGACCGAATCACGGTCAAGGTTTAAAGCGATAGCAAAGCGATTGCCAGGAAGTTCAATCATCTCACCTTGCATTACGTCTGCAAGGCCATGAATACGAATGATACCATCTGTTACAGAAACGATAGTACCTTCATTACGAGCTTCACTAACTACGTCAAACTGTTCAATACGACTCTTGATCAGTTCAGCGATTTCAGTGGAATTCAGTTGCATGCTCTGTTCCCCGTTAGGATTGCATTGTTGTTGCTAAGCGGTTCAATTTACCTCGTACTGAACCATCTATTACCATGTCACCAGCTTTTATTACTAAACCGGAGACTACGTTTGCATCAATTTTACAATTAAGTTTAACTTTTCGAGCCAAACGCTTTTCAAGCGCAGCGCCTAATGTAGTTTCTTGCTCTGCTGTTAATTCAACAGCAGAGGTTACATCCACAGAAATTGTTTTTTCATGTTCAGCTTTTAATTCGCTAAACTGAGCAGCAACCTGCGGTAGCACCAATAAACGTTGATTTTCAGCCATTACCTTAATAAGGTTTTGGCCATTACTATCAAGTTGTACATCACAGACTTTTAAAAAAATGTCTTGTGCTTGTTCAACTGATGCACCACCAGAGAGATACTCTTTAATGGTGGCATCATTAGCAACTTCTGCAGCAAAAACTAGCATTTCTAACCAGTTTTCCACTGTATTGGCTTCAATAGCAAAATCAAACGCCGCTTTAGCGTAGGGACGAGCGATGGTTGTCAATTCAGACATAAGCTCAGTTCCCTCTAAAGTTCAGCTACAAGTTTATCTAAAATGTCGCTATGTGCAGCGGCATCAATTGAACGTTCAAGAATTTTCTCTGCACCAGCAACTGCTAATATAGCAACTTGTTGACGTAGTTCTTCTTTTGCTTGATTACGTTCTGTATCAATTTCTGCATGACCTGACGCTAAGATTTTATCTTTCTCAGCATGTGCCTTAACTGCAGCTTCTTCAATTATCTGAGCTTCACGCTTTTTAGCAGCTTCTACAATACTCGCTGCTTGCGCTTTAGCGTCTTTTAATTGTGCTGTAGCTTTTTCTTGAGCAAGCTCAAGATCTTTAGCGGCACGGTCTGAAGCTGCAAGACCATCGGCAATAACTGCTTGGCGTGCTTCGATGGCACCAATAATTGGTGGCCATACATACTTCATACAAAAAATTACGAATACGATAAATGCGATTAATTCACCCGCTAAGGTCATATTAAGATTCATTTATGTATCTCCTATTCAAATTCGCGTTTAAATTAAGCTGGAACACCAACTGCGAATAATAGGTATAAGCCGATAGCAACACCGATCATTGCGATAGCATCGATAAGACCTGCTACGATGAACATTTTAACTTGAAGTTGGGGTGCTAATTCAGGTTGACGTGCAGCAGACTCTAGGAATTTGCCACCAAGTAAACCAAAACCAATCGCAGTACCAAGAGCACCTAGACCGATTAATAAAGCAACAGCGATATATAACATATTTATCTCCGATTATTTAAGTAAAGTTATAAAGTTAAAAACTAAGGTTAAAAGAAACTAATGATCTTCATGCGCTAGACTCAAATATAGAATCGTTAGCATCATGAAAATAAACGCTTGTAATGGGATAACCAACAAGTGGAAAGCAGCCCATAAAAAGTGTACTGGCAATTGGAATAAACCAATTGTCGCAATTAATAAGAAAATTAATTCACCGGCGTACAAGTTACCAAACAAACGAAGTGCTAGTGATAACGGGCGAGCCAATAAAGTAACCATCTCTAAAATAAAGTTAACTGGATATAGTGACCAGTGACCAAAAGGTTGCGTGGTTAACTCTTTAATAAAACCACCAATACCTTTGACTTTAATTGAATAGTAAATAATTAAAGCAAACACACCTAATGCTAAAGCAAAAGTCATATTTGGATCAGTTGTTGGTACCGCTTTCATATAATGAAGACCGAACAATTCAGCGATACGAGGTATTAAATCTACCGGCACCCAATCCATCGAGTTCATTAACAATACCCAAACAAAAATGGTTAGTGCTAAAGGTGCGATAACAGGGTTTTTGCCATGAAAGGTACTTTTAACACTGTCATCAACAAACTCAACAATCATTTCAACTGCACACTGTAGTTTACCAGGTACACCAGTACTTGCCTTTTTGGCAACTGAACGAAATAAAGTGATAAATACTAAGCCTAAAAACACCGACCAACCAAGTGTATCTAAGTGTACAGTCCAAAATCCATCACATGGATTTAGAGAGTTAGCGGAACAAAGCCCCTGGCTATCTGCACTTAAATTGGTTAAATGATGTTTAATATACTCTTGGCTGGTTACTTCAGCAGCAGACATATTAATATTCCTAATGATTAAAGTTTAAATAAAATTGGTGTTAATAATGGCAACGCCACTACTACGCAAAAACTGCTGAAAAAAGCAATCGGCTCTATCGCTAAAAATTTGAAGGCTAGCGCAAACAAAACGGCCGTTAATACTATTTTCAATTTTTCGCCACTATAAAAGGAATCTAATACCTTTTCGGACGATCTTGCTCCGGCATATTTAAATGCTTTATGAGCAAAGACAAAATTAGGGATTATACTTATTGCTCCACCCGTTAATACTGAGTGCGCAAAAGATAATCCCCAAATAAAATATGTCGCTACACTGCAAGTTAAAACAATAATTATCGAAAGCAATATTTGTTTAAAAGCAAATTCTCTTCCTGGTTTAGCTAACTCATTGTGAATAAATAAACTCACCAGAAACTCCGTACGATATTTTTCGTAATACTTACAGTTTTTTAAAGTTGTATTTTCATCTTTAAAAAGCCGACGCAAGTATACTTAATTACAGCGCTAATGCAACAAAAGAGGGCGTTCATTGCCCAGATAATGTGCGAAATGTAACACTAAATGTGAAAATCACGATTAATGCATAATCGATTGTGAAATCTTTAGCTTTGAATTACAAAAGTTGTAATAAAAGTTGAATTGAGCAAGCAACTCATGTAATCAAAAGCTGCTTATTTTAGTGGTTATAATTAAAAAGAACTAAAGCGAGAAACAATACCATCGAGCTCAGATAAATCACTGTAGGAAATAACTAGTTTACCTTTGCCTTTTTTGTTGTGATTGATAGTCACATGCGAGCCTAATTTTTCTGATAAATTTTGCTCTAAGGCTTTGGTATTTGGATCTACAAGCTTTTCTTCTATTTCTTTGGCTGGCTGTTGTACTTTTTTAATTAGTGCTTCAGTTTCGCGAACATTGAGTTCTTTAGCCACAACAATACGAGCAGTATTGGTTTGAATATCATTATCCAACGCTAACAGTGCTCTGGCATGGCCCATTTCAATATCACCATGCTCAAGTAAGGTTTTAACTTCACTGTTAAGATTATTTAAACGCAGTAAGTTGGTAACGGCAGTTCTTGATTTTCCAACGGCGTCTGCGACTTCTTGGTGTGTTAACTCAAATTCAATTAATAAGCGCTCTAGTGCTATCGCTTCTTCCATGGCATTAAGGTCTTCACGTTGGATATTTTCTATCAAGGCTATTGCTACTGCAGCCTCATCAGGTACATGTTTTATTAAACAGGGTACAGTATCTAACTCAGCTAATTGAGCTGCACGCCAACGTCGCTCACCGGCAATAATTTCATAACTGTGTTCACTGACCGGTCGCACAACGATAGGTTGAATAATACCTTGTGATTTTATTGAGTTCGCCAAGTCATCTAACGCTTCAGCTGACATATCTTTACGTGGCTGGTATTTACCTGGATGTAATTGTTCGATAGGTAAATTTTGTAATTCGGCATTTTTATTTGTCGACTCAGTTTTTTCACCCGTATGCTCTGCTGAATCATCTGATGGTTTTGTTAATAAGGCATCAAGACCGCGACCTAGACCTCTGCGTTTCGTTTGACTCATGATATTCCTTATTCTTCAGTAGTTACTTGCGGTGTAGGTTGTATTTTTTTTTGTTCTGCACGGCGCAATATTTCACCTGCTAAGGCAAGATACGCTTTTGCGCCAGTTGAAGATTTATCGTAATACATTACCGGCGCACCAAAACTTGGTGCCTCTGCCAGGCGCACATTACGCGGGATGACTGTGCGATATACCTTATCACCAAAGTGCCGTTTTAATTGTTCAGAAACATCATTAGCTAAACGATTACGAGGATCGTACATCGTACGTAAAATCCCTTCAATATGGAGTTTGCCGTTTACCACAGTAGTTAGCTGTGAAATGGTATCCATTAATGCCGTTAAGCCTTCTAAGGCGTAATATTCACATTGCATCGGAACCAGCACCGAATCCGCTGCGGTCATGGCATTAACAGTTAGCATATTTAATGATGGTGGACAGTCAATAATAATAAAGTCGTAATCTTTTCTTACTTTCGACAAGGCATTCTTTAATCTATGCTCGCGAGAGTATACTTCCATTAATTTAATTTCAGCCGCCGTTACATCACTATTAGCGGCAATTAAGTCATAAACACCGGCAGTATTTTTACACACCACTTCTTCGAACGGGCGTTCTTCAATCAGTAATTCATAACAGGTTGCTGGCACTTCATATTTATCTATACCGCTCCCCATAGTAGCATTACCTTGGGGATCTAGGTCGATCAATAAAACTTTACGTTTAGTTGCCGCAAGAGACGCAGCAAGATTGACCGAAGTTGTCGTTTTACCGACACCACCTTTTTGATTTGCAACCGCGATTATTTTTCCCACAGGATCCTCAACTACTTTCTGATCAAAAGTTTATTATTATTTATGATTTAACTAATTCAATCAAATGGCGTTCGCCTTCTAACTGAGGAACGACAATAGCATAACTATTCGCAAGCGAAATATTGCTTGGTAATGCCGATATTTCATCACTAGGATAAAGTCCTTTCAACGCCAAGAATCTTCCGTGCTCTGCGCTGACTAAATGTTCACACCAAGTCACCATATCAATCAACGATGAAAATGCTCTACTGAGTACACCGTCAAAAGGCTGTTCTGGATGATATTGTTCTACGCGTGATTTAACCGGTGTTACATTACCTAGTTTTAATTGAAAAACAACTTGTCTTAAAAAGGTAATTCTTTTGCCTAAACTGTCTAATAATACAAAATTACGATCAGGGTACAAGATAGCCAGTGGAATTCCCGGTAAGCCAGGACCTGTGCCGACATCAATAAATAATTGGCCTTTAAGGTGTGGACCTACCATTAAACTATCCATAATATGTTTTACTATCATATCTTTAGGATCGCGTATTGAAGTTAAATTGTAAGCCTTATTCCATTTATTTAATAATTCTACATATTGGATAAGTAATGATATTTGCTCTTTTGAAACCTCAAGTGAGGTTTCTTTAATCAGAGCAACAAGCTGTTCAGATAATGTCATTAGGCGGAATCTTTCATTTATGCTGACTATTTAAGCAATTTTGCGTAATAAGCCATGTTTTTTCAGATAAACCAATAATAACGAAATTGCAGCTGGAGTAATACCAGAAATACGAGATGCTTTGCCAATAGTTTCGGGGCGAGCGTCTGAAAGCTTAGCAACAACCTCATTTGATAGACCTGATATTTGTGTGAAATCAAAATCTAATGGGATCAAAGTATTCTCATGACGTTTCTTTTTTGCTATTTCATCAAGCTGTCGATCAATGTAACCAGCATATTTTATTTGAATTTCAATTTGTTCCGCTGCTTGTTTATCAGCCATTGCAGGGCCTAAGCCCTCAATATACATTAGATCTTCATAACGAACTTCCGGACGTCGTACGAGATCTTCTAAACTATTTTCACGACTCAGTGGCGTTTTTAATAATTCATTAACTTGCGCTACGGCAGGATGATCCTTTTGTAACCAAGTAGATCGTAAACGTTGACGTTCTGTTTCAACATTTTCCATTTTTTCATTAAATCGTTGCCAACGTAAATCATCGACTAAACCTAATGAACGACCTTTTTCAGTCAATCTAATATCGGCATTATCTTCACGTAGCAATAAACGGTATTCAGCGCGAGAGGTGAACATACGGTAAGGTTCTTTGGTACCTAAGGTTGCTAAATCATCAATGAGAACCCCCATATAAGCTTGATCTCTCGTTAATACTAACTCTTCCTTGCCTTGAACTCTCGCTGCGGCATTCGTTGCTGCAATCAGCCCTTGTGCACCCGCTTCTTCATAGCCGGTGGTACCATTAATTTGGCCAGCAAAGTATAAGTTTTCTACAAATTTACTTTCAAGTGTTTGTTTTAAATCTCTTGGATCAAAAAAGTCATACTCAATAGCATAACCTGGACGGGTTATGTGAGCATTCTCAAAACCTTTAATAGATCTAACCAGAGCCATTTGTACATCAAATGGTAAACTTGTAGATATTCCGTTTGGATAAATTTCATGAGTATTTAACCCTTCGGGCTCGACAAATATTTGATGACTATCCTTATCAGCAAAACGGTGTATTTTATCTTCAATTGACGGACAATAACGAGGACCAATACCTTCGATAACGCCAGTATACATTGGAGAACGATCTAATCCTGATTGAATTATTTCATGAGTTTTCTTGTTTGTATGAGTAATAAAACAAGAAACTTGTGCTGGATGATCGCTCGCTGACCCCATGTAAGAAAATACGGGACGAGGATTATCACCTGGCTGTTCAGCCATTACAGAAAAGTCAAGGCTTCTAGCATCTAAACGTGGCGGTGTACCAGTTTTTAAACGATCTATTCTAAAGGGCATATCTCGTAAACGAGCAGCAAGATTAACACTGGCAGGATCACCTGCTCGACCACCTTGGTAATTATTTAAACCAATGTGGATTTGACCTGCTAAAAATGTACCTACCGTTAAAACAACGCTTTTTGCTTTAAATTTCAAGCCCATTTGTGTTGAAACACCAACGATCTTATTGTTTTCTAAAATCAGATCATCACAAGGTTGTTGAAATATCGTTAAATTCTCTTGGTTTTCAAGATAATTTCTTACGAAATTGCGATATAAATTTCGATCAGCCTGTACACGAGTAGCACGGACAGCAGGGCCTTTACTGGCATTTAATGTTCTGAATTGGATCGCTGCATGGTCAGCTGCTGTTGCCATTAAGCCACCAAGCGCATCGATCTCTTTTACCAAATGACCTTTACCTATACCACCAATGGCTGGGTTACATGACATTTGTCCAAGTGTATCGATGTTGTGGGTCAACAATAATGTTTTACAGCCCATGCGTGCTGCTGCAAGTGAGGCTTCTGTGCCAGCATGCCCACCTCCAACAACGATTACGTCATAAGACTCTTGATACCACATAAATTATTGACCTTAGTTTGTTTAGCTTTTAAAAATTAAGAGCGATATTTTAGCGCTTTTTTTGTCTCAGGGGAATGATCAAATTTAGGAAAAGATCTTAACTTGATCCTTAAATAATATATAAAGATCTATTTAAAGATCTTATTATTATTACTTATTAGGATCCTTCTTTTCTGTTGATAAGTCACTTTTATTTATATAAAACATATTATTAGAGATAGTACTTCCTTGTGATCAACCATTGATCAACTCTGTTATAAGCTTTGATCAAAATAGCTACTTATCCACAAGGTAAATTATGTTGAATTATATACACTGAATAATAATAGTTAATTAATAGGTTTTACCCATAGTTATACACATTATTTGTTTTTGTAATCGATAAATGTTAATAACTTATGGGTAAGTAGGTTATAAATGATCTTTATTTTTGTTTAACCAACTTTGAGATAGCTCTTCTGGATCGATATCTTCACTCATATCTAAAGTGATTAATGGTGTTATTTCATTGCAACCTTTTGATAATAGAAGGTTGTTTATATTTTTTGCCGCATAACAAAAAGTATCATAGCTTGAATCACCAATTCCGATCGTAAGAAACTTTAAGGAGGATAGATCTTGATCGCTATTTTCAAGATCTGTAACGAATGCTTGAATATTATCGGGATAGTCACCTGCACCATGCGTAGAGGTACAAATTAGCCAAGTTTGTTTTTCGCTTAATATTTGTGCGAAATCAGGTTGAAAATGTAATGTTACTTGATGACCAAGCGCTATTAACGTTTCTTCACATGCTTCAGCGACATATTCTGAGCCACCTAACATACTGCCTACTATTACTTGAAATGAGCTCATTTTATCTTCCTATTAGAGTATTTATTTAACGATTTATATCTAGAGTTCTTTATTTTCACTAAAGCGAGTTACACATTATTACAATTGGAAAAGCCTAGAAATATCAAATTATGTATCCTTAGGGTATTAAAATAAATAATTTTGGAATAATACATGAATAAACTACTTATTAATTTGTCTATTGTGGTTACCTTACTGTCTACACCGCTTATTAGCAGTGCAGCCTCATCAGATAATATGCTAGATATAATCAGCTATAATAAAGAACTGAAATCAGCGATAAGATTGTACAAGAATAACGATTATGAGAATGCTCTACCTCAGCTTGAGATATTTGCTAAAAGAGGGGATAAAATGTCGCAATATATCGTTGGTACTATGTATTTGAACTCGCAAGGAACGCAGCAAGACCTGATGAAGAGTTATGCATGGCTTACTGTGGCAAATGAACAAAAAAGTAAAACATGGGCATTGCCATTAGCAATGATTGAAGAAAAACTATCAGCCGATTATTTAAATACCTTAAAGCCTGAAGCAGAAAAATATCTAGAGCTTTATGGTGTTAAAAATCAGCGTTTGAAATGTAAAAATGTAAAAGAATTAGGTTCTAAACAACCAACACATCGCTGTAACAAGATTGAAATATCAAATGGATATTATTTTGTTGATGATCAACAACAATACAACGCTATGATAGATAATTAGATAATTAGATAATTATTTAGACGTGATAATAGCATGCAGTTATTAAGACAATAACTGCATGCCATTTGGTTTATAAAATGCGACGGACTCTAATTCTACGCTTAGTGCCCACTTTCTTAAGTTGAAAGCTATTCATTATGCCTCTCACGATAACAATGGTGTCTCCTTCAGAAAACGATGCTCGTTTGTCGCCACCTTTTTCTATCCATACTTGACCATTTTCTAATTCAATTTTCCAGTTTTTACGTAAGTCTCTTTTTGCTGACTTGACGACCGCCTCCATTTCGTCAAATTCTCGTTCTTTTTTTGAATATCTGTGAGCCTGACCAAATGACGAAACTAAGTTTTCGGTTTTTTGGATGTCTGATTTAGGTTCACTAACGATTGCAACATCCGCTTTTGGAGTTATGTTGTCATGTTTTAGTGCTGATATTTTGATAATGTAATCGTCAAAACACTGAAGCCTTTGTTTTTCATTATTAATGCTGGCGCATTTTTTTAAATCTGGCGTTATATTGGCTGCTTTGACAGCATTGCTAGTGACGATAACACAGGCAACTAAAAGTACTATTTTTATATATTTCATTTTTTTCCTTGTAACAAAAAGTATCTGAATTTAGTTAAATTAATTGATAAATATAAAATGATATTTGAAATTAGGGTGATAAATTTTTCAACGAATTTAGCATAGTATTGGATTTTTATTTACTTACCTATACAAAATGATGAAAAAATTTGGCTCAATAGGTCGTCATTAGTAAATTCACCGGTAATTTTATTAAGCTCCTGTTGGCAAAAACGTAATTCTTCCGCCAGTATTTCGCCAGCAACGTATGATTCAAGTTGCTCTAAACCTATTTCTAAATGCTTATGGGCTTGTTCAAGCGCCACAAGGTGACGTCGTCTGGCCATGAAACCACCCTCGGTGCTACCTTGATAACCCATAATGTGTTTAAGGTGCTCAGTTAGCGCTGTAACGCCTGCTCCGGTCTTTGCTGATAAGGTTACGGTTGGTGTTGCATTTAATTCACTGTATCCGGTATTTACTTGACTAATATCAGCTTTATTTCTGATCACCGTTAAGCCAATGTTACTTGGTAATTTTTCGAAAAATTCTGGCCAAACGGCCCTTGGATCAATAGTTTCATCTTGTGAAGAGTCAATCATTAATAACACACGATCGGCTTGTTTTATTTCTTGCCAAGCGCGTTCAATGCCTATTTGTTCAACTTTGTCAGCGCTTTCTCTTAATCCTGCGGTATCAATAATATGTAAAGGCATACCATCAATATGAATCTGCTCAGATAATACATCGCGTGTTGTACCTTCAATATCCGTTACTATAGCGCTGTCTTTGCCACTTAATGCGTTTAGTAAACTTGATTTACCTGCGTTGGGACGACCAGCAATAACCACTCGCATGCCTTCACGAATAATACTGCCTTGTTGTGCTTTATTTTTTACTTCTGCTACTTGGGCAATAATAGCTTTTAAATCGTTGACAACTTTTTCGTCAGCAAGAAAATCAATTTCTTCCTCTGGAAAGTCGATAGCGGCTTCAACATACATACGTAAATGTATAGTGTCATTTACCATTTGATGAACAAGTTTTGAAAAATCACCTTGCAGTGAATGCAATGCGCAACGTGCTGCTTGCTCAGAGCTTGAATTAATTAAGTCGGCAATGGCTTCAGCTTGGGTTAAATCGAGTTTGTCATTAAGAAAAGCTTGTTCACTGAATTCTCCAGGACCCGCCATACGGACATTAGGTAAAGCGACTATTTCTTTTAGTAGCATATCTAATATAACGGGGCCACCGTGGCCTTGAAATTCAATAATATCCTCACCGGTAAAGGAATTAGGTCCTTTAAAGTACAGAGCTATACCTTGATCTAATGCCTGACCTTTTTGATCGTTAAAGGTTAAATATTCGGCCTTTCGTAGTTCTGGCAATTTTCCCAGTATGGCATGAGCAACATTTTGTACTTCTGGACCTGAAACTCTGATGATACCAACACCACCTCTGCCAGGTGCTGTTGCCTGTGCAGCTATGGTTTCTTTTTGACTTGATGAAAAAGCAATGTTGGTCATTAGATATTCTCAGTTAACAGTAAATTTTATTAATTGGCGATATTATAAACCGATAACTACGCGCTTGAAATGCAGATGCAGTTATTGTTTTATTTTTCGTGATTTTTAGTCATAAAAAAAGGTAGCTAGTTGCTACCTTTTTTTGTTATTAGCGCTAAGTCTATTTAGCTTTGGCTTTTTCGATGCCCGAGAATATTATTTTCATTTGTACAATTGAAATAATATTACTTACTAACCAGTAAAGTACTAATCCTGATGGGAACCAGAAAAAGAATACGGTGAACATAACCGGCATGTACTGCATTATTTTCTGTTGCATTGGATCTTGTACAGTCATCGGTTGCATCTTTTGCATGATGAACATACTTACACCCATTAATACTGGCAGAATGTAGAAAGGGTCTTGTGCTGAAAGATCTTGGATCCACAGCATAAATGGTGCATGACGTAATTCAACACTTTCCAAAAATACCCAATATAGCGCTAAGAAAATAGGCATTTGAATAATTAAGGGTAAACAACCGCCAGCAGGATTCACTTTCTCTTTGCGGTAAAGTTCCATCATGGCTTGCGACATTTTTTGTTTATCATCACCAAAGCGCTCTTTTAACTGAGTCATTTTTGGTTGTAAGGCACGCATTTTAGCCATTGAGGTATATTGCGCTTTCGTTAATGGATACATACCACCTTTAACAATCAGGGTAATGATAATTATCGCTACACCCCAATTTGTTACAATCGATTGAATTTTAATTAGCAGCCAAAATAAAGGTTGGCTGATCATAAATAGAAATCCGTAATCGATCGTGAGATCTAAATTCTCTTCGATACTTTCCAATACGTCTTGATCTTTAGGACCCACATAAAATATTGCTGACGTTGTAGCTGTGCTGTTTGGCTCAATGGTTATTGCTGGTGCTTTAAAGCCGATAACAGCATCTTTGTTACTTGAAAAACTTGTATACAGTTGGTTGTTTGAATTTTTTTCAGGTACCCATGAAGAAACAAAGTAATGTTGCAACATTGCCACCCAACCACCTTGAGTTGATACATTGAGGTTCAATTCCGCGATATCATCAAAGTCATACTTTTCGTATACGTCTTCGGTTGTTGAATATGCCGCACCTTTGTAAGTAGGGATTAATCCGCTGCCACTATCAATTAAGCTTGTTTGTTTAAGCTGAGCATACATTTGTACACTTGCTGGGCTACTTGAATTGTTCTCAATGATATATTGAACATCAATAGCGTAACTATCGTAATTAACCGTAAAACGTTTAATGACAGATAATCCCGCTTTATCAATATAATTTAAATCAATAACCAGTGGTTCATTGGCATTGGCTTGATAAGATGCCGCTGATGAAGTGTAAATAGGGCGGCCTGGTATAACACGGTCTAAACCTTGAGCACCTGTTAAGCCACTTTGTGCAACATAACGGTCTCTGTCATTACGCAAAATGGTAAAGGGTATGCCATTGCCTTGTTCAGTATCAAATTTTAGTAATTTCGCTTCAACAATATCGCCACCTTTGGTGTCAATTTTTAATGATAAAACATTATTGGTTACTGAAATTAGGCTAGCACTAACTTTAGTTATTTCATTGCTAATAGAGGTTACTGTAGCTGATGATTCAGGAACAAATTCACCGTTACTATTGCTTGGTGTTGTTTGTTGAGTTACTGCTGGTTGCTCAATAACTGGAGCATTGTCCGTTTGCCATTGATTAAATAGCAAATAGGTAACAACCATAAGCGCAATAAAAAGAAAACTGCGTTGGGATTCCATAATGTCTTATTTCTCTTTTTTTGATAGTGGCACGGGATCATGTCCTCCCGCATTAAGTGGGTGGCATTTTAGTATACGTTTGCCTGCTAACCAACAACCTTTTATCACACCAAAGCGATTTATTGCTTCTATAGCGTAAAAAGAGCATGTTGGATCAAATCTACAATTGGGACCAAGCAATGGGCTAAGCCAACGCTGGTAGGCTTTTACTAAGGTAATAGCTATTTTTTGTGGCGTTGAATTACTTTGCGCCATATTTTTTCCAATTGCTGATTAATTTCTTTGTTTTCGAGCTTGTCAGTGCCAGATTTCACCATAACGACTATATCTATATGGGGGAGGTTATGTTGATTTAAACGGAAGCTCTCGCGAATTTGTCGTTTGATACGATTTCGTTGAACAGCTAATTTAACCCGTTTTTTAGCGATGGCTAAACCAAGACGATTGTTATTATCAGGATTTGGGGTGACGAGAATTGTGATGTGACTAGAACCAAAACGCAGAGGTTTTGAAAACACAGCTTGAAATTGACCGGGAGTCAGCAGGCGTGACTCCCGATTAAATTCATAAGTAACCATAGCGGTTACTATTCTTTTAACTTAAGTTTCAAGTAAAAAGATTAAGCACTTAAGCTTGCACGGCCTTTAGCACGACGACGTGAAATAACAGCACGTCCGTTTTTTGTTGCCATACGAGCACGGAAGCCATGGTTACGCTTACGCTTTAATACACTAGGTTGAAATGTTCTTTTCATTACGCTAATCCGTCTGTTGTTGTTGCCCTGGCAAAACAGCCTTCATGAGCACACTGGGTCTAAAAATGAGGCGAAATTCTATATAGAGAAGCAAACTTTGTCAATGGTTATTCGTTAGCTATTTTTAAAAGATCGTTTACGGATCGTTCAGATCAGAAAAATATCCACAGTTTTATAACAATTTTCCAATTTGATCGTTAACAACAAGGTCATTATTCGTTAATAATTAAATGTTATATTGAATTTTTTTTTACGCTATTTCATTATTTTTAATAGTTAAGACGCCTAATTTTATTGGCTTTATGAAAAAAAAATCAAAATAAAGTGCATTTATTTAAATGTCAATATTGATGTTGTGGATAACTATGGTGATAATAGGATAATTATAAAAATTAATTTTATCTCTATTCTGTTTTTTTACCATTCGTTTTACATATTATGAATGCAGGAAGCATAATTATTTATCAGGAGTCGGTTGTTGGATCATACACTTTGGCAAAAATGCTTGTCTGTTCTTCAAGAAGAATTGCCCGCGCAACAATTTAGTATGTGGATTCGCCCATTACAATGCGTGATCACAGATAACATTATGACTTTATACGCGCCTAATCGATTTGTTTTAGATTGGGTGAGAGATAAGTATGTCAATCGTATTAATGAACTCGTTGGCATGCAAGATAGTGCTAATCCACCATTATTGCGCTTTGACGTCGGCAGTATTCCAGCGCAAAAAACAAATGTTCAAAATAGTATTAGTCAATTACAACCAAATCCCAAAGCGCCAAACAAAGATATTATCGCGCCAGATAGTAATTTACCGAAAACAACTAATGTAAGAATTAAGTATACCTTCGATAACTTTGTTGAAGGTAAATCAAATCAATTGGCTCGTGCGGCAGCATCACAAGTAGCAGATAACCCTGGTGCAGCTTATAACCCTTTATTTATCTATGGTGGTACTGGGCTAGGTAAAACGCATTTATTGCATGCCGTAGGTAATGGTATTTTACTTAATAAGCCGAATGCAAAAATTGCCTATATGCATTCTGAGCGCTTTGTACAAGATATGGTTAGAGCTTTGCAAAACAACGCCATGGAAAAATTTAAGCAATATTACCGCTCAGTTGATGCATTACTTATTGATGATATTCAATTTTTTGCTGGTAAGGATCGAACGCAAGAAGAATTTTTTCATACTTTTAATGCATTACTTGAAGGTAATCAGCAAATAATTTTAACCAGTGATCGTTATCCGAAAGAAGTTGATGTTGAAGATCGTTTAAAATCGCGCTTTGGCTGGGGCTTAACTATTGCGATAGAGCCACCTGAATTAGAAACACGCGTAGCGATTTTAAAACGCAAGGCGCAAGAAAGTCATATTAACTTGGCTGACGAAGTCGCGTTCTTTATTGCCAAACGTTTACGTTCAAATGTTAGGGAATTAGAAGGCGCCTTGAATCGTGTGATAGCAAATGCTAATTTTACCGGCAGAGCTATTACTATTGATTTCGTTAGGGAAGCGTTACGCGATTTGTTGGCACTACAGGATAAATTAGTCACTATTGATAATATTCAGCGCACCGTGGCAGAATATTACAAAATTAAAGTGGCGGATTTGCTGTCAAAACGAAGAAATCGTTCAGTTGCTAGACCTAGACAAATAGCAATGGCATTATCTAAAGAGCTAACTAATCATAGCTTACCTGAAATTGGTGACGCGTTTGGCGGTCGAGATCATACGACGGTATTGCACGCATGTCGCAAGGTAAAATCTTTACGTGAAGAGTCACATGATATTAAAGAAGATTATTCAAATTTAACCAGAACATTGTCATCATAATAATAAGTAAGTTAAAAGTGAGTCAGAAATGAAATTTTCATTGAATAGAGAATTACTGTTGAAGCCTTTGTTGTTGGTTTCTGGTGCTGTTGAACGAAAGAGTACTTTACCTATTTTAGGTAATATTCTCTTTGACGTAAGTGGGCAATCACTTACGTTAACAGCTACTGATTTAGAGTTAGAGATGGTGGCTTACGCAACTATTGATAATCATGCCGAGGATGGTAAGGTTACTATTCCTGCTCGCAAGTTACTCGATATTTGTAAAAGTTTGCCGGATGATTCAATGCTTACCTTTGAGTCTGATAATGATGTTATAAAAATTAGTACAGGCCGTAGTAAATATTCACTTTCTACCTTACCTGCCAGTGACTTTCCAAATATTGAACAATGGAAAGGTGATGTTGAATTTAAGTTATTAAAATCTGAATTGTTACGTTTGATCGAAAGTACACATTTCTCTATGGCGAATCAAGATGTTCGTTATTATTTAAACGGCATGTCGATAGAAACTGAAGGTCATGAAATACGTTCAGTGGCCACCGATGGCCATCGGTTGGCCATTTGTAAAATTTCCAATCCAGAATTGGCATTACCTGCTCGACAGGTGATAGTGCCACGTAAAGGTATACTCGAGATTATTCGTTTATTAGATCCTATCGATGAAACCGTACAGGTATTTTTAGGTTCTAATCATGTTCGAATTATAGATAGTGAGTTTTCATTTACCAGTAAATTAGTTGATGGTCGTTTCCCTGATTATCGTCGTGTTTTACCACGTAACGGTGATAAAATTCTTAATGCCAATAAAGATGTTTTAAGGCAAGTTTTATCACGGGCTTCTATTTTATCTAATGAAAAATTTAAAGGCGTTCGTCTTAACTTTGGTAACACCGAATTGAAGATAACTGCCAATAACCCAGAGCAAGAACAAGCAGAAGAGGTTATTGAAATTGACTTCCCATATGAAGAAGTAGAAATAGGCTTCAATGTTAGTTATGTCTTAGATGTCTTAAATGCCATTAAAGAGACTGATGTTAAATTCACTTTGGCAGACGCTAATAGTAGTGTTGTTATTGAGGGTGGAGAGTCAGGCGAAGCTTTGTATGTTGTTATGCCAATGCGTTTGTAGATATTACTAAGTGAGCATTGGTAAATTATTCATTCAATATTTTCGCAACATAGATAATGTTTCAATAGATTTGCATTCCGATGTGAATTTTATCATTGGTGATAATGGCAGTGGTAAAAGTAGTTTATTAGAAGCTGTTTTTTATTTAGGTCATGGAAAATCTTTTCGTAGCACGAAAGTAGAAAATTTACTTAAGCATGAAAAAAATTCATTTGTTGTTAGTGCTAAAACTGATAAAAATTGCCAGCTAGGTGTCCGTAAGGGATTTGGAGCTAGTGCTAGTCACAGTGAAGTTAGGATAGACGGGGAAAAACAAAGTAAGTTTTCCTCACTCGCTAAAAATGTAGCTGTACAGGTTATTACGCCAGAAAGTTTTATACTTTTTTTTGGTGGTCCTAAACAGCGAAGACGTTTCATTGATTTAGGATTGTTTCACGTGAAACATTCATTTTCAGATCATTGGCGAGAATTCTCAAGAATATTAAAACAGCGTAATGCCTGTTTAAGACGTAAAGCAGATTACGCAACGTTAAGTTATTGGACTGAGGTATTTGCTGAAAGCTCAGAACAAATAGCTAAGCTTAGAGACGAATACGTAAATGAGTTGACCAAGGAGTTAAGTTTTTGGTTAAAAATCATGTTACCGTCGGTGTCAGATGATATAGTAATTCAATACCTACAAGGTTGGAATTCGAAAAAATCATTGATAGATGTACTGAGTCAATATCGAGATAAAGAATTAGCAATTGGGTATAGTTTATTTGGTGCTCAAAAGTTTGATGTTAGATTTATATTAAATGGAACATCATTAGACAATCAATTATCTCGAGGTCAACAAAAGTTGTTTTTACTGGCGATAACTTTCGCGCAAGCAAAGCTTATAGAAAGAGTTAACCGAGTAAAACCAATTTTATTAATTGATGATGTAGGTGCAGAGCTAGACATTCACTCTAGAGCGTTGTTAAACAGCGCTATAGCAGCAATAGAGTGTCAGGTTATTGTAACCGCAATAGATAAAGCAGCAGTGGAACAACTTGTTCCGCTACAAGAAAACTATAAAATGTTTCACGTGAAACATGGCAAACTATCAGTAATGAGTGAGTAGGCTACAAGCTATGACAATAGAAAATGAATATGACTCGGCGAGTATAAAAGTACTTAAAGGCTTAGATGCAGTTCGCAAACGACCAGGGATGTATATAGGTGATACCGATGATGGCACAGGCCTTCATCATATGGTATTTGAGGTTTTGGATAACTCAATTGATGAAGCACTTGCAGGTCACTGTAGTGATATTGTTGTTAAAATTCACTTGGACGGTTCCGTATCTGTAAGAGATGATGGTCGTGGAATACCTACGGAAATTCATCCTGAAGAAGGGATTTCTGCAGCTGAAGTTATTATGACCGTGTTACATGCCGGTGGTAAATTTGGTGGTGAAGACTCTGGCTATAAAGTTTCAGGTGGTTTGCATGGTGTTGGGATATCTGTAGTAAATGCACTAAGTAGTAAATTGAAACTAAATATTCGTCGTGAAGGAAAGCTATTCGAACAGTTTTATGAACACGGTGTACCTACTGAACCATTAAAACAAGTTGGCGAGAGTGAAAAAACCGGTACAGAAGTAAGATTCTGGCCAAGTGAAGATACTTTTACTGACGTATTATTTCATTATGACCTGCTAGTAAAAAGAATTCGTGAATTATCATTTTTGAATTCAGGTGTATCAATTAGACTTATTGATGAACGTGAAGCAGGTAAAGAAGATCACTTCCATTTTGATGGTGGTATTCAAGCTTTTGTTGATTATCTTAATACCAATAAAACCCCCGTTAATGAAGAAATATTCTATTTCGATTTAGAACGTGAGGATGGCATTGTTGTAGAAGTAGCAATGCAGTGGAATGATGGCTTCCAAGAAAGTATCCATTGTTTCACTAACAATATTCCACAGCGTGATGGTGGTACTCATTTAAGTGGTTTTAGAACCGCATTAACCCGTACGCTTAATAGCTATATGGTTAAAGAAGGTTTAAACAAAACTAAAAAAGGCGGTAGTACAGAAACTAGTGCCTCTGGTGATGACGCCCGCGAAGGTTTAACCGCTGTAATATCAGTTAAAGTACCTGATCCTAAGTTCTCTTCTCAAACTAAAGATAAACTTGTTTCGTCAGAAGTTAAAACGGCTGTCGAACAAGCAATGGGCGAGAAGTTAGGTGAATATCTACTAGAAAAACCTTCCGTAGCCCGTACTATCATCATGAAAATTGTTGATGCGGCTCGTGCTCGTGAAGCTGCACGTAAAGCCAGAGAGATGACTCGCCGTAAAGGTGTTTTAGATATCGCTGGCTTACCAGGTAAGTTAGCAGATTGTCAGGAAAAAGATCCTGCCTTATCTGAATTATATATTGTGGAAGGGGACTCTGCTGGCGGATCAGCCAAGCAGGGGCGTAACCGTAAAAACCAAGCAATACTTCCGCTAAAAGGTAAAATTCTTAACGTAGAAAAAGCACGTTTTGACAAAATGATATCGTCTCAAGAAGTTGGTACATTAATTACGGCGTTAGGTTGTGGTATTGGCCGTGACGAATATAACCCAGAAAAGCTTCGCTATCACAGTATTATCATCATGACCGATGCTGATGTCGATGGTTCTCATATTCGAACATTATTACTGACATTTTTCTATCGTCAAATGCCAGAAATAATGGAGCGCGGCTACATCTATATTGCACAACCACCACTTTATAAAGTGAAAAAAGGTAAGCAAGAGCGTTATATTAAAGATGATGAAGGTTTAACTGAGTATTTAACCACACTTGCTCTAGAAAATGCTGAAATTCATGTTAATGAATCTGCGCCAGCATTGTCTGGACTGCCGTTAGAGAATTTAGTTAAACAGTACCGTAAAACGCATGAAACAATTAAGCGTGTATCGCGTTTAATTCCGGCAGATATTCTTGAGAAGATGATTTACGGTGAACTAATTAATACTGAAGATTTCAAGAATAAAGCTAGTGTTGAAACTTGGACTGCAAATCTTTTAAAACAATTAGATGACCAAGATGGTAACGGTTCAATATATACCGTAGAAGTAAAACAAGACCAAGAACGTAATGTTTACTACCCAAGCTTTAATGTTCGTAAACATGGTATTGATACGGTTTATGATTGTGACTACGAGTTTTTTGATTCGAAAGAATTTGCTTCAATCCAAAATTTAAATAAAGCCGTAAATGGCCTAATGGAAGAAGGTGCTTACGTTAAACGTGGTGAGAAAATCAAACCGATTGCTGAGTTTGAAGAAGCGCTAAATTGGCTGATGGCAGAATCGAAACGTGGTCAATACATTCAACGTTATAAAGGTCTAGGTGAAATGAACCCAAGTCAATTATGGGAAACTACCATGGATCCAGACTCTCGTAGAATGCTACAGGTGACTATTGAAGACGCTATTGCCGCCGATCAATTATTCACAACTCTGATGGGGGATCACGTAGAACCACGTCGTCACTTCATTGAAGAGAACGCACTAAAAGTGGCTAACTTAGACGTTTAGTTATCAAACTTTTAAAATAAAAATGCCCGATCATCAAATCGGGCATTTTTTGTTTCTAACCTTGTATAATAAATCAAATAAATTCCAAACATATCAGCAAGGACACTAGGCTAATAAACTGACAATAGGTATAATTAGCCTTATTTAACACACTATAACCATAGATTCGGATTGTTATGAGCACGTTTAATGTAAAGACCTTTCAAGGGCTAATATTACAGTTACAAGATTATTGGTCACGCCAAGGCTGTGTAATAGTTCAGCCATTAGATTTAGAAGTGGGGGCTGGTACATTTCATCCTATGACGTTTTTGCGTTCTATTGGTCCTGAGCCAATGAGCAGTGCTTATGTTCAGCCTTGTCGTCGTCCAACAGATGGTCGTTATGGTGAGAATCCAAATCGCTTACAGCATTATTATCAATTTCAGGTAATGCTAAAACCATCACCAGACAATATTCAGCAATTATACTTAGACTCGTTAAAAGAGATGGGTATTGACCCTCTAGTACATGACATTCGCTTTGTAGAAGATAACTGGGAATCACCAACCTTAGGTGCTTGGGGTCTTGGTTGGGAAATTTGGTTAAACGGTATGGAAGTTAGCCAGTTTACTTATTTTCAGCAAGTCGGTGGCATTGAGTGTGCTCCGGTTACCGGTGAAATTACTTATGGTCTTGAACGCTTAGCTATGTACATTCAGAACGTCGATAGTATTTACGACCTAGTCTGGACCGATGGTCCAATGGGTAAAGTGCTTTATGGTGATGTTTTCCACCAGAATGAAGTTGAACAATCTACTTATAACTTTGAACATGCAGATGTTGCAGACCTTTTCAAAACCTTTGATCAATGTGAAGCAGTTAGCCAAAAGCTTATTGAAGAAGGTTTAGCCTTACCGGCATACGAACAAGTCATGAAAGCATCTCATGCCTTTAATTTACTTGACGCTCGTCACGCTATTTCAGTGACAGAACGTCAACGTTATATTCTACGAGTAAGAACATTATCTAAAGCCTGTGCACAAGCCTATTATGACAAAAGAGAAGAACTTGGTTTCCCGCTTTGTAAGAATAACGATGCTAATGGCACTTCAGCAGGGGAGAAATCATAATGACTACTGAAACGCTATTAATAGAATTGGGTACCGAAGAGTTACCACCAAAATCGTTAAAAACTTTAGCGACAACTTTTTATGAACAAATCAAAGCACAACTAGATGCCGCTAAGCTTTCTTATACTGATATGCATTGGTATGCGACACCTAGACGTTTAGCGATTAAAGTTGATGGTCTAATTGCCAATCAAGCTGACAAAGCAATCGAGAAGCGTGGACCTGCTGTTAACGTAGCATTTGATGCCGAAGGCAATGCAAGTAAAGCTGCAGAAGGCTGGGCGCGTTCAAATGGTATTACAGTTGCCGACGCTGAACGTTTAGTTACCGATAAAGGTGAATGGCTACTACATAAAACGATAGAGCAAGGTAAGCACATTGAGCAACTTATCCCTGATATGGTTAATCAGGCGGTAGCAAAATTGCCGGTACCTAAACCAATGCGTTGGGGTTCAGGTAGAACGCAGTTTATCCGCCCAGTGCATACACTGACCATGCTTTACGGTGAAAAAATTATTGCTGGTGAAACACTCAATGTAAGTTCTAGTAATGTTGTTACTGGACATCGCTTTCACCATGATGGTTTAGTCACTATTCACCATGCTGATAACTACGAAGCAATCTTACGTGATGCCTATGTTGTTGTTGATTATGAAGAACGTAAAAAAACCATTCTTAAACAAATTAATATTGCCGCTAAAGAAATTGACGGTATTGCACTACCGGATGAAGAGTTACTTGATGAAGTGACGTCATTGGTAGAATGGCCTGTTGTCTTAGTTGGAAGCTTTGATGAAGATTTTCTGAATGTGCCAGCAGAACCATTAATATATTCAATGAAAGATCATCAAAAGTACTTTCCTGTCACTAATACTGATGGTAAGTTATTGAATAAATTCATTTTTGTTTCAAATATAGCAAGCAAAGACCCAAGCCAAGTTATTAAGGGTAATGAGAAGGTTATTCGCCCTCGTTTAGCAGATGCTGAGTTTTTCTTTAAAACAGATAAAAAACAAACGCTTGAGTCAAGATTAACAAGTTTAGAGTCAGTTTTGTTCCAAAAACAACTGGGAACAGTAAAAGCAAAGTCAGAACGTATTGCGAGCTTAAGTGAATTCGTCGCTGAGAAAACGGGTGATGATAAAGCACTTGCTTACCGCGCTGGTTTGTTAAGTAAAACTGATCTGATGTCGGATATGGTACTTGAGTTTCCACAAGTGCAAGGCACCATGGGTAAATACTATGCGCAACATGACGGCGAACCCGCGGCTGTCGCGCAAGCGTTAGAAGATCAGTATCGTCCACGTTACGCTGGTGATGCATTACCCGAGCAAACGATTGGTTGTGCAGTAGCTATCGCGGATAAAGTTGATTCCTTAGTGGGAATATTTGGCATTAACCAACCACCAAAAGGCGATAAAGACCCGTTTGCACTTCGTCGTGCGGCTATTGGTTTAATCCGCATTATCATTGAAAAGCAATTGAACCTTGATATTGCCGAACTTATCGCGAAAAGTGTTGAGTTATATCACGATAAATTGTCGAATGATGATGTTGCGAAACAAGTTTTAGACTTTGTCTCTGGTCGCTATCGTGCGTACTACCAAGATCAAAAAATAGCTATTGACGTTATTCAAGCGGTTTTAGCCAATGCTCCGTCTAAGCCTTTAGATTTTGATAAACGTATTCACGCGGTAACTCACTTTAAAACTTTAGCTGAATCAGCAACCTTAGCAGCAGCAAATAAACGCGTTGGTAATATATTAGTGAAGTTTAAAGGCGAATTATTTTCAGAGTTCAAACTAGACTTAGCATCAGAAACTGCTGAGCAAGAACTTGCTGAAAGCTTTGCAAAAGTAAAAGTTAAGGTAGTGCCATTAATGGCAAATAAAGATTATCAAAATGCGTTAACGGAATTGGCGACATTAAAGCAGCCAATTGATAATTTTTTCGATAATGTTATGGTGATGGCAGATGATGAAGCCGTTAAAACTAACCGCTTAACTTTGCTCAGTGAAATTCGTAATAGCTTTCTAGCTATAGCGGATATATCATTATTGCAGTAACTCTGTGGGTTATGAAAATTAAAAGCTAATCAAAAGGAATGCAGAGGCATTCCTTTTTTTGCATTAAAAGGGTATGAATAAGCAATGATTAGCGAAATGATTCAGCCATCAATGTTAAATAAATTTTAAGGGCTAGAATAAAGCAAATTGAATAATTACCTATGGTTTGTTCAAATAACGTTGATACTTTAAGTTAAGACAATAAGAAAGGATAATTTAGAGTGCTAAATGCAAATGAAATACTAAATAGAAATAATGTTAAATTAATTGGTAAGGGCAGTAAAACGCTATTTCTCGCCCATGGTTTTGGTTGCGATCAAAATATGTGGCGCTTCTTAACACCTGAATTGGCAAAAAACTTTACTATTGTATTATTTGATTATGTTGGTTCCGGATCCTCAGATATATCTCAATATAGCAAAAAACGTTACGGTCAACTTGAGGGGTACGCTGAGGATATCATTGAGATATGTGAGGCGTTACAGCTAACTGATGCTGTATTTATAGGTCATTCGGTCAGCAGTATTATTGGCGCAATTGCAGCGATTGAAAAACCTAAATTATTTTCTAAGCTCATCATGATATGTCCTTCGCCATGTTTTTTAAATTTTCCGCCTGAATATTTAGGTGGTTTTGATAAAGAAGATTTACAAGAATTATTGAATTTAATGGATAAAAACTATATCGGTTGGGCTAATTATTTAGCACCGCTAGTCATGGGAACGACAAGTTCGGATGAACTTATTGGTGAACTATCAGGCAGTTTTTGTTCTACAGACCCGGTTATTGCAAAGAATTTTGCCGCCGCCACTTTTTTATCAGATTATCGTTATCTATTAAAAGAGATCAAACAGCCGACATTAATTTTTCAAAGTCAGAATGACGCCCTGGCAGCAACCTCCGTCGGTGAGTTTATTGCCAGTGAAATAATGTCTAGCGAACTTAACGTAATAGCGGCCGATGGTCATTGTTTACATATGACTCACCCTGAGGCTCTTATGAATTCGATAATAGCCTATGCGAAAAAATCATCTTGAAAAATGATAAGCTCAAGCGAAATGAATTACCTACCTTCGCGCCTGATTGTTTTCCATCGGGCGCATTAGTCACCGACCCTTCTAGAATTATCACTTATGTAAACGCTTATTTTACCACTGAGCTGTTATGGCAATCGGGCGAACTCATTGGTAAAAGTGCTGATATATTATTTACTCAATCGTCGAGAATATTTTTTCAAAGCTATTTAATCCCAACTCTACTTCATGAAAAAGTATGTGAAGAAATGCAATTGATTATATTTAATGCTCAAGGTCAACGTATTCCGATAACAGTTAATGCGAGTATCAGCAAAGATGGTTGTATCTATTGGAGTTTTTTCAATGCATCTAAACGAGACCAACTTTATGAAGAGTTAATAAAAACTCGAGAAGAACTTGAAGAACAAGCGGAGCAATTAAAGTCGCTCGCTTCAACTGATGAGTTAACTTCATTGCTAAATAGAAGAGAAATGAAATACCGGAGTACCTTAGTGCTAGAACAGGCAGCAAGATCACGGCAATCAATAGCTTTATTAATATTAGATATCGACCACTTTAAAAAAATAAATGACACATTTGGTCATTTAGAAGGGGATAACGTATTAAAGCAACTGGGCCAGCTACTGAAGGCCTTTGGCCGACAGACCGATCTTATTTCTCGTTTTGGTGGTGAAGAGTTTTTACTTATGTTACCGGACACGAGTAAAAGTGATACATTATTGTTTTGCCAAAGATTACATAAGTTAATCAAGCAGATAAAAGTTGGTGACAGTGCGTTGAAAGCAAGTATAGGCGTAAGTATTTCCACCGATAAAGTCTCATTTACTGACTTGTTTTCTCAAGCAGATAACGCCCTTTATAAAGCTAAAACACTGGGAAGAAATAGAACTGAAGTTTATGTTAAGAATTAAAACGGCGACTTTTACGCTCAGGTAAGTAAATATTATGCTTAAAATAGTTATTATGAAGGCTAAAAACTCAATAAAAGACCAATAGTGCGATAATATCAGCTATAAACTTAACCGTCTTTATGCAGTTATGCATTAAATATCTAGTTATTAAATCCGATACTTTAGTTAGATTAAAACACCGCTATGTGACCCGTATTATAACTCCTTCTTAATCATATATTGAAAAAGTAATTCTTTGATTTACTGTTCAATAAGTTGATGTACTATCAAACGGAAAAATATTGGAATAATGCAAAATTCAATAAATAATCGTTCATTTTAAGGCGGACTAAAAAAATCTGCGTTGCTTTCAGTCTCAATAGCCCGCTATTGTTCAATCAATGGCCTGATTTTTAAACTCAGAGTGGGAACAAACATAATAGATTTTATTTTTCTATTTTAGAAAGTCGTATATCCGCAACATATACTCTTAATGACTAGAAGTTCTGTAGTACCAGCACTAGTTACTCGATTTTTTATTGTGCTGATGCTCTTTATTTTTATATTTTTTTAATAACTCATTATATGCTTGGCTAGATCTATAATTGTTGATTGCAACGGAAAATTTTTGCGCAAGTGCTAAGTTGTTCTTAACTTTTGAAAACACCAAGTAACTATTATCTGATGCCACAGGTTGTTCAAAAATATGATAAAGTTTATCTATCTCACTTTCGGTATGTACTTGTAAAAGGTTTCTTTTTGAGCCAATAATTACGTCAACTCGTTCCAAATTGAGTAAATTCGTCAACACGGCTTGGCTTGGTGATGGTATCTCATGTTTCAATAAGAAACTCGCGCTATCAAAAGGGTTACCATATTTATAATCTTTACCAACCGCTATCCTATAAGGGGCTAAGCTGGTTAGGTTGCCATCAAAGGCTATTTCATTTTTTCGACCAGAGAGAATAATAGGGTATGTTTTTACACTGGATATTATGTTTCCTGGTAAAAAGTGGGCAAATGTTTCTCTATCTTCTGTAAGAGAAACATGCGACATCGCATCAAACTTGCCCCGTTTAAAATAAAGTAATCCTCGAGTCCAAGGTAGGCTTTCGAACTTAACCGTTAAGCCCAACTCATCTGCTACCGTCTGAATTAACTCAATATGTATTCCGGTAAGTTTGCCGTTTTCCAAGTACTCTAGAGGAAAATAGTTACCGTTACCACGTACTATTGTAATTGTTTCTTCAGCATGTAAAGTTAAGCAAAATATGTAAAGGCAGCATACAAAAATTAGGTTCTTCATCAATAACCAGATAAATTAATACTAAGATATAAACCTAGTTTAGCTTACTTTTTCGATTGTAATATCTTTACTTTACCTAGACTTAGAAAAAGATAAAAAATACTCGCCTAACTATATAGTGATGAAAAACAATTAGTGCAAAGCCATACTTCTTAAGGCCCAAACTACGTCATTTTTATAATGCAATGTGGAGATATGCGATGGAAAAATTTCAGTAGTTTTATTTGATAGCAAGAGCCAGTGTTATGGTGCTTGTTTGCAATAAAATTTATTTCGTATTTGTTCTATAGCTTTGAGGATAAAGCTGACAATATAGCAATTGCTATCATCCCCTGTCAGTGCTTTTTAATAAAATGTGATTTAATAGTCTTTATGAAAAATGTTAACCCAAAAAAACATGCTAATACAATCAATCAAATAGCACAGTATGTTTATGACAATATAGAAGAGAGCATAACTTTAGATTCGCTATCTCAAACTTTTTTTGTCTCAAAATACCATCTTAATAGGTTGTTCTTTGCGCAAATAGGGATGAATATTGGTGAGTTCATTCAAAGACGTCGAATGGAGTTAGCCTACCAGTTAATACGCAACGACGATTTATCAGTAATAGATGCAGCTTTTAAAGTAGGCTATGAGTCACCCACTGCCTTTTCTCGAGCATTTAGGAAACTGTTTGCAATAGCACCTAACAAAGTAAAGTTGAAACAAGCACCGGTTTTTGCGCTTGCTACGCTGATCAAAAAAACTAACAGGGAAGCAATTAAATTTGAAATTATTCAGTTACCGGAGCAACATTTAATAGGGCTTTATGGCAAAGGGTTTCATGAGCAAAGTTATTTTAAAGTCGCCCAAGCGCTATACCATAAAATAGCGCTCGATTTAGGGTTAACTAATGGCTTTAATTTTAATAAACATCATCTTATTGGCATTTCATTAGACAGTCCTTGGCGAACAGAACAAGATGAAAGTAAGTTTTTTGCTGGCATTAAATTGAATATAGTGAGTGAAAATAGCAATACAGAATTAGAGCGGCATATACTGGTTGCAGGGAGTTGGGCGCGTTTTAAACATAAAGGCTCATACAGCACAATGTGGCAAACAATTTTAAGTATTTATGCTAACTGGTGCGAGCAACGTGATGGCAAATTGAGAGACAGTGCAATTGTTCAGCATTATGTAAATGATATAAGCAGCACGGCAATTGACGATCTCATTACACATATTTACTTACCTATAGAAAATTAAAAAAATTATTCGCACTTTCTGCAATGAACCGCCAATTTTTCAGCAGTATAATGTTTTAAAACCAGTTAAGGATAGAGACATCATGAACTATATTTCAACATTGAAAAGCGCTACTAAAATATCCGTTATATTGCTTATATGTTCGCAAGCACTTAATAGCTCAGCTATTGCGGGTGAATTAATTCATGACCAAAATTCCTCTGCTATTAAAACCGACGTGATCGATCTAGTGCACTCGGATAAGAAACGACCTATCAAGGTAGACCTCTGGTATAAAGAAAGTAGAGAAAAAAACGCGAGCAAACTAAATGTCGCTATTTTGTCTCATGGTGCAATGGGTTCATCTAAAGATTACAGCTGGTTAGCTTACCCGCTTGCTGCACAAGGCTGGATTGTCATCGGACTAAATCATTTTGGCGAGTCGTGGCGATATGGCAGAGAGAATATCGATCCATCGTCAGTAATGCGTTTTTGGCAACGAACAGAAGATGCTTCTTTTGTCATTGATTCGTTAGATACTTTACTACCAAAGCATTTAACTACGGCTAGCGCTAATATTGTCGTAATAGGGCATTCATCTGGAGGTTATACTGCAGCAGGTTTAGCCGGCGTGCACTTAGACTTTAACCAGATGTATGACTATTGTACTTCTTCGGGTGCTCAAGCCGATTTAGGTTGTAGTTATGGTAAAAGTGAAAAGCCACTACAAGCTAGCCCTATTGCTGAAAAATTTAATTTTGCTTTCGACAATCGTGTTACGGGCATCATTATGTTAGACCCGGCAATGGGACCCGCTGCAACTGAAGTTAGTTTGAATAAGGTGAAAGTGCCAACATTAATCATAGGCTCGCAGCAAAATGACTTTTTACCCTTTGAGCGACATGCTGAGCACTATGCTAATAATATTCCGCTAGCGGAATTGGTTACGCTTAATAATGGTGAAGGACATTTTGTCTATATAAATTCTTGTGATAACAATTATAAGGCTCGAGGGGTCTCACTTTGTGAAGATCGTCAGGGCGTTAATCGCGGACACGTTCATCAAAAATTGTTAGGTCACATTTTAAAATTTTTAACAAAAAATAGTCAGGTTATGACGTAGTTAATCATTTGATTAAAAAGAATGAATTCCGTTAATTTTGATATGTTTGCTCGGCTTAGGATTTGCTGTAGGCCGAGTGTTTTTCTATAGCACTTTAAAAGTAGCAGTTAAAATCGCTACGACATTCGTTTGTATCATAAACCTTTCTTTATCACATACTGAAAAGGTTTTTTTGTTACTTGCTGAGCAATAAGCTGATGTTCCATAAAACGGCAAAAACTGGGAATATCTCTTGTGGTTGATGGGTCATCGGCACTGACTAATAGGGTTTCTCCTGTGGCAATGTTACGAATTTTTTGACGCACCATCATCACCGGCTCTGGACAACGAAGGCCAATGGTATCTAATTTATGGTTTGTCTCAGGTAAAGCGCTATTTGTCATGTTCTATCTTGATATTGCCTATATATTGGCGTTAATTTTAAAGCCTATTTTCGACGAAGCAACCATAATATTTTTTCAATTAGTTACCATTACCCTAAGTATATTCGTCTACTACAAATATCAAGACCAAATACCTAAAATTAAGCTGATAATTACGCTGAATAGACTTGCTTTGTTACGTTAGGAGTGAATAATTGATCTACGCTTATTTTTCCAAGGCCATCCAATGCCGTTAGGTCGTTTCCGATTTTTCAAAACCATAATATTAAGTAGCCTTTTGGCGAGCGCTGTAACTTATGCTAATGATGAAAATTTACAGCGCAAAACATTTTTGCAAGCAGAGAAGCAAATTTGGAATACCAACTCTGCTACCTATCAGAGTTTATATAATCAGCTGCACTATTATCCTCTACAACCTTATTTAGATCAGAAGCGTTTGATGACTAACATTAAGCTCTCATCTGCGTCAGAAATAAATGCTTTCCTAATTAAGTATGAAGGCACACCGCTGGATTGGCCGCTGAGAAAAAAATGGCTGAACTATTTAGCTAAACGTAATAAACCGCTGCTTTTTCAGCGTTATTTTAAAGCAACCAGTAATGTCGAGCTAACGTGTCAGTATTATCGCTTTCAACTGCAGTCTGGCGTGTTGCCAAGCTTAATATTGCCAAAAGTAAGTTCGCTTTGGTTAGTAGGTAAGTCTCAACCAAAAGTTTGTGACCCATTGTTTAAACAGTGGCAAAAAGCAGGCTATCGAACGAACGAGGTGATATGGCAACGGATTGTTTTATCTGCTGACGGTGGAAAGCATACGTTGATTCCATATTTAACTACGCTTTTACCAAAAAATGAACAATATTTAGCTGAGCTTTGGCATAAAGTCCGCCGTAATCCGACGTACGTAAAACGGCTAGCAAAATTTAAAGATAAAACTGCGCGAGAAGCGGAAATAGTTGCCTATGGTTTGAAACGTCTGATTTGGCGATCTCCTCAGCAAGCACTTGATACTTATGCGTTAGCGAAATCATTATTACCATTCACTGCGCAACAGCAGCAGCAAATTACGTTGAAGTTTGCTTTGGCATTAGCCAGTAAGAATCATCTTGCTGCTAATTCATGGTTAGAAAAAGTTGATGATGAGCTATTTAGTAGTAACTTAACGCAGTGGTATATCACTGACGCATTACGCGATCAGAACTGGAAAAACATTAAAGTTAAGCTTTCAAAGTTACCTGAAGTTGCACAACAGAGCTTAAAGTGGCGTTATTGGTATAGTCGAAGTTTATTAGCAACCGGTGAATTAGCGGCAGGAAATGCATTACTAAATGAACTTGCACAAAGTCGCCATTATTATGGTTTTTTAGCGGCAAGTTATCTTAATAAACCGGCTAATTTTCAGGATATGCCACTGAATGTTAGTACTGAAGAAAAAGCCCTTATTATTAAAAGTCCTGAAGCGAAGAGGGCATTTGAATTATTTGCTATCGGGCGTTTTCATCATGCTCGCCAAGAATGGAATTATTGGCTATCAAAACTCAATGATCGGGAAAAATTAGTTGCTTCTAAAATTGCCAATGAAATGCATTGGTATGACCGAGCTATATTTACCTTAGCCAAGGTCGGTTATCTTGATGATGTTAATTTACGCTTCCCACTAGGTTTTGAAACTGAGATTAAACATTATGCTGGCAATGAAAAAATAAACTCAGCTTGGGCATTTGCGATAGCCCGACGAGAAAGCTCGTTTATGTCTGATGCCAATTCGCCTGCTGGCGCAAAAGGGTTAATGCAAATTATGCCTGGTACGGCAAAACAATTGGCGCGTAAAACTGTGTCTAATCGATATTTATTGAATGCTAAAAATAATATTAAGTTAGGTACTAAATATTTACGTAACCTACTAGATCGACATGACGGTAATCAGGTGCTTGCTACTGCGGCATATAATGCGGGGCCTTACCGCGTAAAAAGTTGGTTAAAAGATGCCGACTCATTACCTGCTGATGTTTGGATTGAGACTATCCCATTTAAAGAAACACGAGAGTACGTTAAAAGTGTTTTAGCGTACCAGCAAATATATCAACATAAAGTAGGGCAAGGCGGCTCTTTATTTGACAAAATCATTACGATGAATATCAATGAATAATGAGTATAAGCATTATCATATACTGCTAAACGCGTTATAATTAAAACAACAAGAAATTTAGAGAGTTACCAGATGAATACACTAGCTAGTCAATATCCAGCTCACGTTGCTGAGTTACAAAAACGAACCAAAGCTGTATTAACAAGGGAAAACCTTGAAGGTTTAGTGATCCATTCTGGTCAAGAAATTAAAGCCTTTTTAGATGACAACAGTTATCCGTTTCGGGTTAATCCGCACTTTAAAGCTTGGTTACCCTTAGTTGATATCCCTAACTGTTGGTTATTGGTGAATGGTCGCGATAAACCAACATTGATTTATTATCAACCGGTGGATTTTTGGCATAAAGTCATTGAATTAGCAGGCAGTTATTGGAATGAGTTTTTCGATATCAAGATTTTAGCTAAAGCCAGTGAGGTTGATAAGTTACTGCCTTATGATAAAAAAGCATTTGCTTATATTGGTGCTCATATTGAAGTCGCGAAAGCCTTAGGTTTTGAACACATCAATCCTGAGCCGTTAATTAATTACTTACACTTTCATCGTGCTTATAAAACACCCTATGAGCAAGAGTGCATGCGTCGCTCCAGTGCCATAGCGGTTAAAGGCCATAAAGCAGCAAAAGCGGCCTTTTTTGACGGTGCATCAGAATACGATATTCAACATGCCTACCTTAAAGCGACACAACACGTAGAAAGCGAAACGCCTTATGGCAATATTGTGGCGTTAAATGAGAACACATCAATATTACATTATACCGCTTTGGATCGTGACGTACCGCAAGCACATCGTTCTTTTTTACTAGATGCAGGTGCTAATTTTCATGGCTATGCCTCAGATATTACCCGTACTTATTCATTTAAGCGCGATCGTTTTGCCGAGTTAATCGCTCGCATGGACGTTTTAATGCTCAATGCGGTTGATGGTTTAAAACCTGGACTGAGTTACGTTGACTTGCACGTTGCAACCTATCGCGAAATTGGCAAGGTATTAAAAGAGTTTAACTTTATTAATGTTGATGTTGATACGGCAGTAGATACGGGTATTATTTCAACGTTCTTTCCGCATGGCTTAGGGCATCATTTAGGCCTGCAAGTACACGATGTTGGTGGTTTTATGGCTGACGAACGTGGTACCCATGTGAATACGCCTGAGCAGCATGCTTTTTTGCGTACATCCCGTGTTATAGAAAGTAATCAAGTGTTCACTATTGAACCCGGATTATACTTTATCGATTCGCTACTTGCTGACTTGAAACAGTCTGCTCATGGCAAAATGGTTAACTGGCAAGAAGTTGATACCATGCGTCCATTTGGCGGCATTAGAATAGAAGATAATATTATTGTTCATCAGTCTCATAATGAAAATATGACAAGAGATCTTGAATTAAACTAAGTTAATAATACGTGTCTACACCTTATGAAATAGCGGCTGAAGCGGTAATTGATGAAACAATTGTCACTCGTAGTCGCTTTATTTGCTACCTTAAGCCTTGTGCTAGTAACGTTGACGCAAAGCTATTTATAAAAAGCTTGCAAGCCTTGCATCCGCAAGCTAATCATCATTGTTATGCTTTTATTGCCGGCAGGCCTGAGAATAGTCAGTTATATGGTTTTTCTGATGACGGTGAACCGTCAGGTACTGCAGGTAAACCCATGCTAAGCATGCTAATGGGAAGTAATATCGGGGAACTGTGTGCGGTTGTTGTGCGCTACTTTGGGGGGACAAAGTTAGGCCCTGGTGGCTTACAAAGAGCTTATGGTGGCAGTGTTAAACAAGCATTAGCGCTTTTACCAACAAAACTTAAAATTCCTATGGTACGCAAAACACTAGCGTGTCAATATAGCCAAGTAAATGATGTTTTATATTATGTTGAACAGTTTGGTGGAGAAATTACCCAGCAAGACTACAATGAAAATGTTGTTCTTACGCTAGCATTACCTGATGAAAAAATTGAGCTTTTCCAACTGCAATTGCAAACAATGTCTGCAGGGCAGTTAACATTACAACCAACAACTAAAAAGCAATAATAAACTACTGTGCAATTTAAAAACATCATTCGAATATTAGGACTATTGGTCGCATTATTAAGTGTGACTATGCTACCGCCTGCTTTTATTTCACTGATTTACCGTGATGGTGGTGGTGTTTCGTTTTTAATGTCTTTTGTTTTTTGTCTTGTGGCAGGGTTGCTATCTTGGTACCCCTATCGAGCAGAAAAGAGTGACTTAAGGGCGCGTGAAGGCTTTTTGATTGTGGTGCTTTTTTGGACCGTTTTGGCGAGCTTTTCAGCCGTACCTTTATTACTATTAGAGGCACCTAACCTTTCAGTTGCCGATGCATTCTTCGAGTCCTTTTCAGGGCTTACTACCACAGGGGCAACCATATTAACAAAAATTGATGGCTTACCACATGCTGTACTTTGGTATCGACAACAGCTGCAATGGTTAGGCGGTATGGGGATTATTGTTTTAGCAGTGGCTATTTTACCTATGCTAGGTATTGGTGGTATGCAGCTTTATCGTGCAGAAACCCCAGGGCCTGTGAAAGATTCAAAAATGACTCCGCGCATTGCCGATACAGCCAAGCATCTGTGGATGATCTATGTCACCTTAACGGTTGCCTGTGCTTTGAGTTATTGGGCAGCCGGAATGAATTTATTTGATGCTATCTGTCATTCCTTTTCAACTATTGCTATTGGCGGTTTTTCAACCCACGACTTGAGCATGGGGTATTTTAATAACCCGTTAATCAACTTTATTTGTGTGTTTTTCTTACTGGTTGCAGGGGTGAACTTTGCGCTGCATTTTGCTGTTGTCAACAGTCGTTCACTCCGTAGCTACTTTTATGATTCAGAATTTAAAGCATTTTTAAGTATACAGTTAGTATTAACGTTAATTTGTTTTGTCGTGTTAATGAGCTTTAATGTTTATCAGTCGGGTTTTGAAAATTTTGAGCAAGCACTATTTCATGCAGTTTCCATTAGTACCACCGCAGGATTTTCTGGCACATCGGCGAACGAGGTGCCATTTTCTAATTGGCCAACGCTTTTACCTATTTTACTGATATTTGCTAGTTTTATCGGTGGTTGTGCCGGTAGTACTGGTGGTGGTATGAAAGTTATTCGTGTGCTTTTACTTTATTTGCAAGGCATTCGCGAATTAAATAAATTAGTACACCCTAAAGCTGTGTTTACCATAAAGTTAGGTAAAAAAGCTTTGCCTAATCGAGTTGTTGAGGCCATTTGGGGGTTCTTTTCTGCTTACGCAGCTGTATTTGTTATTTGTATGTTGCTTCTATTAGCCGCAGGTATGGATGATATAGCGGCATTTACCGCTGTAGCTGCTTGTTTAAATAACCTGGGCCCAGGTTTAGGGCAAGTTGCAGCAAATTTTGCTGACATCAATGATTTTAGTAAGTGGGTATTAGTGGTTGCTATGTTATTTGGGCGACTAGAAATTTTTACTTTACTGGTGCTATTCACACCAGCATTTTGGCGAACGTAGTTTATCTAAATATGCTGTATATGAGCTAATTAGAAAAACGTGATGGCATCCAGTTGGAATAAGGTTTCAACATCACTAATATAGCGCTTATTCACTAAAAATAGCACGACATGATCTTCCGCTTGAATTTTTGTGTTTGAGTGGGCTATTAATACTTCTTCGTCACGGACAATAGCACCAATGGTAGTACCCGGTGGTAGCTTAATTTGCTGGATCGTTTTACCGATAACCTTGGAAGAGTTTTCATCGCCTTTAGCGACTATTTCTATTGCTTCAGCCGCACCACCACGTAAACTATAGACATTATCAATATTACCTCTGCGTACATGGGTTAATAATGCTGAAATGGTTGCGTGTTGTGGCGATACCGCAATGTCGATATTACTACCGTGCACTAAATCAATGTAGGCACTGCGTTGGATTAATACCATAGCTTTGCGTACACCTAAGCGTTTTGCTAATAATGAAGACATAATGTTCGCCTCATCATCATTTGTTACCGCGATAAAAACGTCAAACTGGTCAATGTGCTCTTCCATTAGCAGCTCTTGATCAGATGAATCACCGGTGAATACTAAGGTGTCGTTCAGCTCTGAAGCTAGGTAAGCTGCACGTTTTGCTGAGTGTTCAATTAATTTTACTTGGTGATTTTTTTCTAATATTCGCGCTAACCCAGAGCCGATGTTACCTCCGCCAGCGATCATGATTTTTTTATATGGCGCTTCTAACTTTTGCAGCTCATTCATCACCGCACGAATATGTATGGTAGCCGCAATAAAGAAAACTTCATCATCGGCTTCAATCACTGTGGTGCCCAATGGCCTGATGGGCTTACCATTACGATAAATCGCGGCGACCCGGGTATCAATATTTGGAATATGCTCACGTAACGTAGAAAGGGCATGGCCAACTAATAAACCACCATAATAAGCTTTAACAGCTACTAAGCTGACTTTACCTTTAGCAAACTCTAAAACCTGTAAGGCACCAGGGTAATCAATTAATCGCGCAATATCTCGGGTAACAAGCTGCTCAGGAGCAATAACATGATCTACCGGTATATTTTTATTTTGAAAAAGCTCTTTTTGATACTTAAGAATTTTACTCGAACGAATTCGGGCAATTTTATTAGCGGTATTAAATAGAGAATAACAAATTTGACAGGCTATCATGTTAGTGGCATCGTCATTGGTCACCGCTACAATGAGTTCAGCATCTTCAGCGCCTGCTTGTTTCAATACATCAGGATGCGAACCGTGGCCAGTGACAACACGCAAATCCATTTTGTCTTGTAATTCTCGTAAGGTTTCACTGTTAGTGTCGATCAGTGTGATATCGTTTTGTTCGCCTACAAGATTTTCAGCTAATGTTCCACCAACTTGCCCAGCACCAATAATTATAATTTTCATTTAGATTGCTTTTGTTGTTGTTTTTAATGTAGTTTTTTAATTAGTTTGGCGTAATAAAAACCATCCATCGAGTCTTCATTGGGCAGGATTTGCCAACCAATATCATCAGCTTTATCGGTTATAGCACTATGCTCCGCATCTGCATTTTCATTAACAAAACGTTGAACTTGTTCACTATTTTCTTCAGGTAATATGCTACAAGTTGCATATAGCAAAGTACCACCGGGCTTCAATAAAGGCCATATGTTTTTCAATATATCTTGCTGTAAATCGGTTAGTACGGCTATATCTTGGCTTTTACGCAACCACTTAATATCAGGATGGCGTCTGATTACGCCGGTACCAGAGCACGGAGCATCAAGTAAAATTCGGTCAAATAGTTGGCCATCCCACCACTTTTCAGGTGCTGCTGCATCGGCGGCAATAACCTGTGCCTTTAAGTTCAGGCGCTGTAAGTTTTCTTGCACTCGCTCTAGTCTAGCGGCTTCAATGTCAATCGCGGTCATTGCTTTTATTTTTGGACTGTACTCGAGGATATGACAGGTCTTGCCGCCTGGGGCGGCACAGCAATCAAGGACATTATCGTCAGGTTGGCAATCAAGCAATAGTGCGGCTTGTTGCGCTGCACCGTCTTGAATGGATACCCAGCCTAATTGAAAGCCAGGTAATTTATTTACGTCAATTGCTTCAGTTAAGCGGATGGCACCCGATTTTTCATCAACCAGTAAATGCGCGATATTTTCTGTTGCCAAAAGTGCTAAATATTCTTCAACACTGTGGTGAAGCTGGTTGACACGTAACCACATAGGGGGGCGTTGCATGTTGGCATTTAATACATCTCGCCATTGTTCGGGATAAGCACTTTGTATTTTTTTGATCAGCCAAGAGGGATGATTAAAGGTGATGGCGTCAGGTAACTCGGTTGAACTGTTTTTATTATCGTCGCTGCCTTTAGCGGCTTGTTGGCGTTGAAAATTTCTCAACACACCATTAATAACACCTTTTAAGTGATCACATTTTAAAGGCTTACAAGCGGAAACCGTTTCATTAAATGCTGCATGATCAGGAATGCGGGTATATTTTATTTGATATACGCCTACTAACATTAAAAAGTGGCCAACGCGCTGTTTACCGGTTAGTGGCTTTTTAATAAATTCCCGGACATCATGCTCTAATTCGGACAGGTGCCTTAAAACACCGTAACAAAGCTCTTGCAGTAAGCCTTTATCTTTGCCTTCTATTTTTGCTAATTGTTGTGGTAATTCATCAGCTAAACTACGGCCTTTATCAACGACTGCAAAAGTACAGCGAGCAGCTAATGCTCTAAGATTTACAGCCATAATTATTTCTGCCCTTGCGTTATTGTTTCTTGTCCATTGATCAAGAGGCCTGGCGCAAACCACGCTGCTTTGCCATTTAATATATCAGCAACCGGCATAGCTTTTTTTCCCGGCAGTTGGATAACCTCTAAGCGTAATGCGCCATCTGCAGTTACTACCACAATACCGTGCTTATCAGCGCTGATAATACTGCCAATGGTGCCAATGTTTTGTTCAAGGTTAATCATGCTGGCTTGCCATACCCGGATACGATGCTGTTTACCATTTTCATTAAAAGTAAATTGTGCCACGGGCCAAGGAATATAAGCTCTAATCTTGCGATCAAGCACTTTGGCTGGTAATTGCCAATTTAACTCTGCTTCAGCTTTATCAAGCTTTGCGGCATGAGTGGCCAAGTTATTATCTTGTGGCTGGCGCGGATAATCGCCATTAGCCATTAATGCTAATGTGTCTAATAGGGCTATCGGACCAAGCACCGCTAACTTTTCATATAAACTAGCGCTAGTATCTTCAAGTGTAATATCACAAACGGAGGTTAATATCATATCGCCGGTGTCTAGGCCTTTATCCATTTGCATTATGGTGACACCAGTTTGTTCATCACCGGCTTCTAAAGAGCGCTGGATCGGCGCAGCTCCGCGCCACTTCGGTAGGATTGACCCATGAACATTAATACAACCAAGTCTTGGTGTATCTAAAATTACCGTCGGTAGTAATAAGCCATAAGCGACAACAACCATCACATCAGCATGATAATTTGCTAATGCTGTTTGGGTTTCTTGCGCTTTAAAGTTTTCGGGTTGCTCAACAGCAATGTTGTGCGCTAAGGCTAATAGCTTTGTAGCACAGGCTGTCAGCTTTTTGCCACGACCTGCGGGCTTATCAGGCGGACAATAAACCGCAATAACATTATGCTCTGATTGCAATAACACCGCCAAATGTTGGGCAGCAAAGTCGGGTGTTCCAGCAAAAATGATATTCAATGGTTTAGTTACAGCGTTGAGCAAGGGCGATTCCAAAATACAAGTTAGTGATATAAAGTAAAGCGGTACTTAAGCGTTTGCATTGTCCAAACGAGCTTCTTTTTCCAATTTCTTTTTGATACGTTGACGCTTAAGTGGTGATAGATAATCGACAAATAATACACCGTTCAGATGATCCAGTTCATGCTGAATACAAATAGCAAGCAACTCTTCACCATCAAGCGAGAATTCTTTACCATTTTCATCAAGGGCAGTGACGGTGACATCGATACTACGATCAACTTTGGCATAGCAGCCAGGTACCGATAAACAGCCTTCTTCATTAATTAAGGTTTCATCACTTTTGCGGGTGATTTCAGGGTTAATCAACACATAAGGGTGTTCTTTATTTTCAGAGACATCAATAACTACAATGCGTTGATGAATATCGACTTGCGTTGCCGCTAAACCAACACCATTTTCTGCATACATGGTTTCAAACATGTTACTGATAATAGTGCGAATTTCATCATTAACTTCAGTTACTGGTGTTGCTTTTGTTCTTAATCTTTCATCAGGAAATCGTAATACAGGTAAAATAGCCATAATTTATCAAAAGAATTCGCGAAATTTCGCATAGAGTGTTATGTTTCAATTTTAGCCATTATTTAAAATTAATCATAGTGGTTTAGGATAAAACCTAGAATAATAGGCAGATTAACATGCTAATAAGAATATTTTCGTTAATACTCGGCATTATTATGTCGGTATCTTTACTGGCTGATGAGTTAGTATTAAAGCCAAATGCTCCCAAATCTTATATCGTCAAAAAAGGTGATACCTTATGGGATATATCCGGTATATTTCTTAATCAACCTTGGTTATGGCCGAAATTATGGCGCCTTAACCCTGAAATTAACAATCCACACTTAATTTATCCAGGTGATGAATTACGTTTAGTTTTTGATGCACAAGGCCAGCCGATGTTGGTTAGAGGCAAACCTGAACTGAAATGGTCACCGAAAATTCGTGCACAATTAAAAGATCAAAATCCTGTTAGTACATTACCTTTGCATGTTATTGCCCCTTATATTCGTTATGACAGTGTAAAAACCTTAGTTGAATTAGGTAACTTACCTTACATCATCGGTAGTGATGAAGGTCATAAGTCGAGTCTTGATGGTTTTAAAGTCTATGTTAATAGTGACCTTACTGTTGGGCAAAGTTATGGTATTTTTCATAAAGGCGATGCCATCATAGATCCTGAAACTGAAGAGAATTTAGGTTATAACATCAAGCTTGTTGGTACTGGTAAAGCGTTACAAAGCGGTGATATGAGTAAAAAACAACCCAGTACTATTTATATAGATGACGCAAAACAAGAAATTCGCTCGGGCGCCTATGTCGTGCCGGTTAATGATGAGCAGCAATATCCATCTGTTTTTACCATGCAAGCAGGTGCCAAAAACACCCAAGGCCTGATTGTTAGCTCCGTTACTCAATTGCGAGAATTCGCAAAGTTTGACGTCGTGATGATAAATAGAGGCGAAAGCCAATCGGTACATGCTGGCGATGTGTTAACGGTTAGTCGTAAAAGTCCATCAGTTGTAGACACTGATAGCGGTCCACAATACTCCAGTGATACATCTCGTTGGAATCGTATGGCTAGCGATAATAACTCTGACTACGATATGCCTGCTGAAGAGCTTGGGCAAGTTATGATCTTTAAAGTTTATGATAAAGTCAGTATGGCGTTAATTCTACATTCTGAAAAGTCACTGCGTGTGCTTGATGGAGTTGCAGCGCCCTAGTTTTGAGCTAGCCACACTTAAGGAGAAGATGGTGGCAAATACGGGTTATTTATCATTGGATCTCACTGCTGTGCATTTTTGGCTAGCGGTGAAGTCTATTCCTCGCTTAGCAAATCACAAAAAAATTGCCTTAGTCGATAAATTTGGCTTAAAAGCATTATTTTCGCCGACCAGCGATTTAGTTCAATCCGGTTTAACCAAACCACAGCAATTTGCCATTAGCTCTCCTGACTGGAGTTCTATCAGTAAAATAATTGCTGACTCAAGTCTTTGTCAGAGTAAGGTCATTGCTTATGATGACCCTAGATATCCAGAGTTATTGAAAGAAATTTACGATCCACCGCTTGTGCTGTTTACTCGTGGCAATGTTGATTTACTGTCATTACCTAAAATTGCTATCGTAGGGAGTAGAAATGCAACATTTGCAGGTCGAGAAGTGGCACATAAGCTTGCTGGCGAGTTAACGACACAGTTTGTTGTTACCAGTGGCCTAGCTTTAGGTGTTGATGCTCAGGCACATCTAGGCGCATTGTCTCAGCAGGGCTATACCATTGCGGTAGTAGCCACCGGATTAGATATAACGTATCCCGCTCGACATAAAAAATTACAAAAAGACATTATTGAAAATAATGGCCTAATCATCAGTGAATTTGCACCAGGTATAGCCCCTAAAGCAGGGCACTTTCCAAAAAGAAATCGATTGATTAGCGGCCTAAGTGTAGGTGTTGTGGTGGTTGAAGCATCATTGAAAAGTGGTTCATTAATCACTGCACGTTGCGCACTAGAACAAGGTAGGGAGGTCTTTGCTGTACCTAGCTCTATTTACAATATACAGGCGAAAGGTTGTCATTGGCTAATTAAACAAGGCGCTAAACTTGTCGAGGATATTGCCGATATAGTAGAAGAGTTCGAAGATCTATCAATAGGTAGTCTAAACTTAAGTAGAAACAAAGAGAAAGAAAACTCAAGTGAAAAAAGTGCGCAACAGGACTTGTGTAACGATCCAATGTTAGCTAGTGTGGGATATGAAATCACTCCAGTGGATATCGTGGTTTCTAGGAGTAAACTACCTATAGATGTAGTGCTAACTCGATTAACAGTGCTTGAGTTGAAAGGTTTTGTGTCTGCGGTGCCAGGGGGCTACCTTAAAATTAAATAGGGGCTAGTTATGTTTGATATTTTGATGTACCTTTTTGAAAATTATATTCATAGTGAAGCCGAAGTCATGGTCGATCATGACTTACTAACCGATGAATTAACTCGTGCCGGTTTTCACCAAGATGAAATATATAAAGCACTTGCATGGTTGGAAAAACTTGCCGCCTTGCAAGATACTGAGACGTATCCATATTTAACGCGTGTTGGGAACCAGTCTGTTCGAATTTATACTTGTGAAGAAAATCAAATTCTTGACGTTGAATGTCGAGGTTTTCTTATGTTTTTAGAACAGGTTAACTTATTAGACTTTACCACTCGCGAAATGGTCATTGATCGAGTAATGGAGCTGGATACAAAATTTTTCTCCATTGATGATTTAAAATGGGTGGTGTTAATGGTGCTATTTAACGTACCTGGTAAAGAAAATGCCTATTCTCAAATGGAAGACTTAATCTTTGATGAGCAAGAAGGACCCTTGCATTAATAAGGGCATGGCTAAAATCTTATTGCATGAAAATTACACTACAATTATTTCATTAAAATATGGCATAATATGCACTTAAATTTTTAGGTGCATTAATTATGTCAAATCCCGAAAAACCGCTATTTTCACGTCATGAACATGCCTTAGAAAAAACCACTGAAGTTTGCCCTGAATGTGAAGCAAAACTGACCATAAAACATGGAAAGTCAGGTTCATTTTTTGGTTGCGTTAACTATCCTAATTGCCAATATACTCGGCCTGTTGTTGAGCATGAACGAGTTGATGATAAAATACTTGTTGGTAGTGAATGTCCTGAGTGTGGCAATGAACTGGCGGTAAAACAAGGGCGTTATGGTATGTTTATTGGCTGTACTAACTACCCTGATTGTCATCATATTGTCCATCAAGGTGATAACGAAATAGCACAAGACGTGGTTTGCCCGCAATGTAAAAAAGGTCATTTACAGTCGAAAACCAGTCGCTTTGGCAAAACATTTTTTTCTTGTGATGATTATCCAAAATGTAAATTTGTCGTCAACCACCAACCTGTTGCTGGTGAGTGCGAAAAATGTGCTTTTGGCTTGTTGCTAAAAAGACAAATGGCAGCGGGTGAGAAGTTACAATGCGCTGCTAAAGCTTGTGGCCATTTTCAAAAAAATTAATCGTTCAAATTGTAATAAAAAAAGCCAGTGCTTTAATGTCACTGGCTTTTTACTGCTTAGCTTAACCGTTAATTTAAATTGGCTTGGTAAGCTGCAACATAAGGTTCAAGTTCATCAAATGCAGCTTCTGGGAGGAGGTTAGCTAATAACATTAGTCGTGCAGCTAATTGTGCTTCAGATTTTGCCGAAACATTAATATGGCCCATCTTACGGCCAGCACGTTTACTCTTTCCATACCAATGTAATTTTGTGCTTGCTACGTTTAATATCTCGTTAGGTACGTTATCTTCACCCAATATATTGATCATGGCTGTCGGACGAATTAAATCCGTACTGCCCAGGGGTAAATCACATACAGCCCTTAAATGGTTTTCGAATTGGCAAGTATCTGCGCCTTGTTGTGTCCAATGACCAGAGTTATGTACACGAGGAGCAATTTCGTTAACCAATAGTTGTTCGCCAACCTGGAAAAATTCAATCGCTAAAACGCCAACGTAATCTAATTCTTTAGCAATACTATCAAACACTTTTTGCGCTTGTGTTTGTAATACTTCATCTATGTGACTGGCAATGGAAACACTTAGCACACCTTTGCTGTGATGATTTTGAGTCAGTGGATATACAAGGGTGTTACCTTGGCTATCGCGTACGCCAACTAAAGAAACTTCACGATCAAATGGCACCATTTGTTCAGCGACAACTGCATGTTTAACGCCTTGTTCACCGCCATCGAAAAAAGCTTTAATATCTAGCCAAACTTCTTCTGCCTTGGTTTTATCTTTTAGTCGCCATTGCCCTTTACCGTCATAACCTGCGAGGGCACTTTTCAAAATTAGCGGAAAAGCTAAATTGTTCAAGGCTTGGTCAAAATCGGCTTTCGTTTCGATAATTTGGTGCTGAGCATTAGCAACAGCGCATTTTATCAATAAACTTTTTTCCAATCGTCGATCGCCACCGGTTTTAATAGCTTGGCTTGATGGACGCAATTTACCAGACGCTTGGCACGCTGCAAGTGTTTGATGGTCTATGTGCTCAAATTCTGCAGTGATAAAATCTGCGAACTCGATGCCTTGTGCTAAGTTACCAAAAACGATGTTAGTCGCTAGCGGATCAACGACATTACCTGAGCCAACATCAAATGCCCTAATATCGATATTTAAGGGTTTAACCGCGAGTGCCATCATTCGAGCCAGTTGACCTGCGCCCAATACTAAAACATTCATTTGCCTAGCCTTATTGTGCAGGGTTTGGGTTATCAAGAATCGTTTGTGTTTGTTCTGTTCTAAACTTCTCAACGGCAGCTTGTACAGCCGGATCAGCAAGTCCAATTATCTGTGCAGCTAATAGACCGGCATTTGCGGCGCCTGCTGTACCAATAGCCAATGTCCCAACAGCAATACCTTTTGGCATTTGTACTATGGATAGTAATGAATCTTGACCGCTTAAGGCTTTTGATTGCACAGGTACACCTAAAACCGGCAGGCTTGTATATGCTGCTGTCATTCCTGGTAAGTGAGCGGCACCACCAGCACCGCCAATAATGACTTGAATACCACGTGCTTTCGCACCTTCAGCATATTCAGCAAGTAAATGAGGTGTTCTATGGGCTGAAACTACTTTTGTTTCATAAGGAACGTTAAATAAATCTAACATTTCAGCAGCGTGCTGCATTGTCGGCCAGTCCGACTTTGACCCCATGATAATTCCAACTTTCATATACTTAGTGCCTTTTCATTGTGTGATTTTAAACCTAACCCTAAATCAATTGAGTGAATTACTTCACTTGGCATTATTAAGAGAATAGGCGAAATTTAGCTCAATATTATAACGTGTTTGAAAATATTCTGAAATGACAAATGCTTCACAGTACCGATAAATAGCGATTAATTTAGTCGATGTAGACCAAAGGATGATTTTTAAATTTCATTATCAGCGTATGATTATTTTCATATCGATACATTGAATATCATTAAGGTGACCTTGTCATATCAAGTTAACGAGCCCACGGCAAAAAATTTGAAATTAGTAGTCGAGAGTCACCGGAGAAAATAAGTGAGGAAGAGTATGAATAATATTTATAATAAAGGTTTAGAAAAGGTTGCAGCTAATAGTCAGCCATTAACCCCCATTAACTTTTTAAATCGTACGGCCGATGTGTACCCTGAAAAAATAGCTATTATTCATGGCAAGCAAAGCATTACTTATGCTCAATATCGAAAAAATGTCCGTCGTTTAGCATCAGCGCTGATTAAATATGGCGTAAAGCCAGGGCAAACCGTTAGCATTATGGCTGCGAATATTCCTGCCTTTCTTGATGCACATTATGGTGTGTCGTTAACAGGTGCGGTACTTAATTCTATAAATATTCGGTTAGATGCAGAGAATATAGCTTTTATTCTGGACCATGGTGAATGTGACGTATTACTTACCGACACAGCTTTCTCTAATGTGGTTAAACAAGCGTTGGCTATTTCCGAACGGAAACCTTTGGTGATTGATATCGATGATCTTGAAGGTCCAGGTGGTGAGCGAATTGGTAGATTAGAATACCAAGAATTATTGGCGCAAGGTGATGAAAACTATAATGGTTCTTTAATACATGACGAATGGCAAGCACTGGCATTAAATTACACTTCGGGTACAACGGGTAATCCAAAAGGGGTCGTTTACTCACACCGTGGTGCTTACCTTAACGCTATTGGTCATAATTTTATTTGGCCAACCGATAGTAAAACCGTGTATCTCTGGACCTTGCCTTTATTTCATTGCAATGGTTGGTGCTTTCCTTGGACTATCGTTGCTGTTGGCGGCACACAAGTTTGTTTACGGCAAGTGGAGGTAGGTGCCATTGTTAATGCCATGATAACGCACAACGTTAGTCATTTTTGTGGTGCACCCATTGTACTTAATATGATTTTAAACGCTGAGCCAAAGCTACTAGCGCAATTACCTAAAAAGATCAAAGCAATGACTGCAGGCGCGCCACCACCAGCTGCTGTTATAAAAGGCATAGAAAGCTTAGGTATTGAAATTACGCAAAGCTATGGCTTAACAGAAGTTTATGGGCCTTGCGTGGTTAGTGAATGGAAAGAAGAGTGGAATGATCGCAGTGACGATGAACGGGCTGCGCTAAAAGCACGCCAAGGAGTACGCTATCCAACTCAAGAAGAAGTTGACGTTCTAAATCCTGATACTATGGAGCCCGTTCGCTCTGATGGCGAAACCATTGGTGAAATAATGTTTCGTGGCAATACCACGATGAAAGGTTATTTGAAAAATGAAAAAGCCACTTATGAAGCTTTTGATCATGGTTGGTTTCATTCAGGTGATTTAGCGGTTAAGCATCCTGATGGCTACATTGAAATCCGTGATCGTTCGAAAGATATTATTATTTCCGGCGGTGAAAATATCTCCTCAGTTGAAGTAGAAGGTGTGTTATATAGGCATCCGGCCATCTTAGAAGCTGCAGTTGTGGCTAAAAAAGATGAAAAATGGGGTGAAACCCCTTGCGCCTTTGTTTGTTTGAAACGCGGGCAAAGCTTAACCGAGCAAGATGTAATCCAACATTGTCGAGAACATATGGCGGGTTTTAAAGTACCCAAAACCATTGTTTTTAGTGAACTACCGAAAACGTCGACCGGTAAAGTACAAAAGTTTGTCTTACGACAAAAAATTAAAGAGCTGTTCGAAACTTAATAAGCGTTAAGTTATTCAAAAACGGTAAGCGTCTGTATGTTCTTACCGTTTTTTTTGCAAATAATGTAGTTTTTCAATTAAAACCGTATAATCACCCATATATTACTTTTACAAATCAGCAATAAAAATTCAATGACGACAGCATTAGAAACTTTTCAGCAAGGGGGTATTTTAGCTTACCCGACAGAGGCGGTATTTGGTTTAGGTTGTGATCCTGATAATAAGGAGGCAATTGAGCGGCTGCTATCGTTAAAGGCCAGACCTGCAGATAAAGGTCTAATATTGCTCGCAGGTAATTATTCACAACTATTACCTTATATTGATGAAAGTAAAATACCGCAAGACAAGCGCTTAGCTATGTTATCGCGTTGGCCAGATGGTATAACACAGCTGGTGGCAAAAAATGACAATATTTCATCTTTACTTTGTGGTCGCTTTGCTACCATAGCAGTGCGTATTACTACCCAGCCGGACGTAGTGGCGCTGTGTAATGCCACTAGCAAACCTATTGTCTCTACCAGTGCTAATTTAAGTGGCCAAGAGCCGGCAAAAACTTGGCAAAGTATTTCAATTGAATTATCTGATAAAATTGATTTTATTATTAAAGGTAAAACTTTAGGTTTTGCTCAACCCTCTACCATTATTGATGCATTATCTGGGGAAATTATTCGCTCATGAGTACGATAGATATTAACGTTGTAATTAAATTTTTAAAGTCACTGCAAGATCAAATATGTCACGCATTAGAAGCAGCAGATGGCACAGGTAAGTTTGTTGAAGACAATTGGCAGCGCGCAGAAGGTGGTGGTGGTAGAACACGGGTATTAACTAACGGTAGTGTGATTGAACAAGGTGGAGTAAATTTTTCGGTGGTTTCAGGTGACAAATTACCACCATCAGCAACAGCACATCGACCAGAACTTGCTGGCCGAAAATGGCAGGCGTGTGGTGTCTCTTTAGTTATTCATCCGAAAAACCCGTTTATTCCTACTTCTCATGCCAATGTGCGATTTTTTATCGCTGAAAAAGCAGGGGAAGAGCCGGTTTGGTGGTTTGGTGGTGGCTTTGATTTAACCCCTTTTTACCCATTTAGAGAAGATGTTGTCCATTGGCATCAAACCGCAAAAGATATATGTCAGCCTTTTGGTGATGATGTTTATCCTGAGTATAAAAAATGGTGTGACGAGTATTTTTACTTAAAACATAGAGAGGAAACGCGTGGTGTTGGCGGTTTATTTTTTGATGATCTTAATAAATGGGAATTTACTAAGTGTTTTGATTACATGCAGGCGGTAGGTAAAGGTTTTATCGATGCCTACGTTCCATTAATGGAAAAACGAAAAGCTACGCCATTTAATGAGCAACAGCGCCAATTCCAATTATATCGAAGAGGGCGCTATGTTGAGTTCAACTTGGTGTTTGACCGTGGCACCTTGTTTGGTCTGCAATCAGGCGGTAGAACTGAGTCAATATTAATGTCGATGCCACCTTTAGCGCGTTGGGAATATAATTTCCAAGCGGCAGCTGATAGTCCAGAGGCTAAGCTACAAGATTATTTAGTTGCTCAAAACTGGTTTTAATAAGTACTCCCTCGTTTTATCACTCACAAACAATATGTTTAATCTGAAATTTAATATGTTGTTTGTGCGTTAAATCACAAAAATGTACCTTAAGGTTAGATTTTGAATTAAACCACATTTTATTTAGGGTTTTTAATAAAACTTGTGCTAGATCAATTACTCTATTATTGAGTCACGTAAAATTACCTCATTAAGAAAACTCTATATTTATAAAGGTAATGCTCTCATGAAAACTTCAATAATTAATGGATTAATCCTTTCTGCCCTTACATTATCTCCACTTGCTTTGGCCAATCAAGCGGGTGACTTTATTGTTCGTGGGGGTGCAACTATGGTTAATCCTGACAATGATAAATCTAACATTATGTTAGCTGGCGCGGATTCAACTATGACATTAACCGTTGACGATAATACTCAGCTAGGTTTGAATTTTGTTTACTTTTACGATAGTAACTGGGCGATTGAACTGTTGGCTGCCACACCTTTTAAACATGATGTCACTATTCAAGATAAAAATGCTGTACTAGGTGTTGATGGCGCTAACTTAGGTGAAGTATCTCATTTGCCACCAACATTAAGTGCCTTATATTACTTTGATACCAACTCTGCTTTTAAACCTTATGTTGGTCTTGGTATTAACTATACTGTTTTCTTTGATGAAGATTTTGCTTCAGCACCGAAATCATTAGGTTTAAGTAATTTAGACTTAGATGGCTCGTTTGGTTTATCGGCACAGATTGGTGCTGATTATCATTTAGACGACAAATGGTCTTTAAATGCTTCTATGCGTTATATCGATATTAATACCGAAGCAACATTTGATGTGGCAGGGAATAACATTGGCAAAGCTAATATCGATGTAGACCCGATGGTTTACTCATTAATGCTAGGTTATAAATTTTAATTTAATTATTAGCCAGAGTGAATCGATATAAAAAGCAGTAATTCAATTACTGCTTTTTTGTTTGCATCTTTTCATAACTAGGTTAGTCTACAGCTAAACATTTCAGCAAGTAACCTGATGGATCAATATCGCGTATTCGGCAATCCAATTGCTCAGTCAAAGTCTCCTTTTATTCACCAAAAATTTGCTACGCAAACTAAGCAAAAAATCAACTACGAAAGTGAGTTGGTCGAATTAGATCAATTCGAAGTAGCTGTCGAGTGCTTAATTGCCAATAACGGTAAAGGCGCTAATGTCACAGCCCCATTTAAAGAACAAGCATTTGCACTGTGTAATCAATTGAGTGAACGAGCTAGATTAGCTGGCGCAGTTAATACTCTAATTTTCTCTAACGGTGTTATTTATGGCGACACTACAGATGGTATTGGTTTAGTGAGTGACTTGCTAAGACATCAAATTCAATTGCAAAATAGTAATATATTATTGCTTGGTGCTGGCGGAGCAGCAAAAGGTGTCGTGCAAGCCATATTAGAGCAAGCACCAAAATCGTTAACTATTGCTAATCGAACGTTAAGCAAAGCTCAAGCTATAGCTGATCAATATCCGCATGCCGAAGTAAATGCCGTTACTTTTGAAGCTACTGAACACTTGATTTTTGATATTATTATTAATGCAACTTCTGTTGGGTTATCGGGAGTAAATTTACCTATTTCAGACCAAACAATAAGCAGTGCGAGCACTTGTTACGATATGGTTTATGGTTTGGAGCCAACGGCTTTCCTAAAACAGGCAAAATTACTCGATGTAGACAATATTATTGATGGCTTAGGTATGTTGGTAGGGCAGGCAGCTGCAAGCTTCTATTTATGGAGAAATGTGCGCCCTGATGTTGAACCGGTTCTAGCGGCTCTTAGAAAGCAATTAAGCCAATAGACTAATGTAAAAAGTATTCGGGAAATAAAAATGAATCAAGCAATACTCTTTAACGACGACCTACACTTTGATAAACAGCATGACGCATGGTCATTTACAGCACAAATATCAGGACAGAAAATCGTGATCTACATTCACTCTATGCAACTAAAACAACTAAACGAAATTGATAATTGCACCAAATATGATTTAGAAGAAGTAACAGAACTCTGGCTCGAAAAAAATGAACCAGAGGGTCATGAAATACATATAGATATGAGATAACTTCTATACTTAATAGCTGTCGGCTAAATACTCATTTTTTAATTCAACATAGTTAATAGCCGATTGTTTTAGGAAAGCCGCTTCACTTTCTTTCAATACTCTTGCTTGCTTTACCGGGTTACCGACATAGAGATAACCGCTTTTAAGTGTTTTGTTTGGCGGCACTAAACTTCCTGCACCGATAAACACATCACTTTCAATAGTAGCGCCGTCCATAATAATAGCGCCCATGCCAACTAATATTCGATCACCTAACGAACACCCGTGCAGCATACATTTATGCCCAACAGTAACATCATCACCAATAACTAAGGGATTACCATTTGGGTTAGCGGTACTTTTTCGTGTGACATGTAAAACAGTACCGTCTTGAATATTAGTTCTGGCGCCAATGGTTATTTTATTTACATCCCCCCTAGCAGCGACTAATGGCCAAACACTCGTATCATTACCTAAGCTAATGTCGCCAACGAGTACTGCTGTTTCATCAACATAAACAGCGTTACCTAATATAGGTGAGATATTGTGATAGCTACGAAATTTGTTTTTATGCATAAATAAGAAATTTGAATGACTGATATTGTCATATTAGCAAAACTAAGCTTTATATTCTCTTGTGCTGCGAAATATTCAACTATTGTTATGAAATGGATCCACAACTTTCCATAGCACACGTATAAAAGTAGATTGATTTTTATACGTATCGAACATATAAAACTCAATCATAGAGAGGGTTGTACAAATAAAAAGCAAACAAACGCTTTTCTGCAATTTAATTGCAATTAGCGGTTGACGTGGGGCGAGAAATCTCTAAAATGCGCTCCACTTCTTCGGGACAAGTCGAAGAGGTGGTTTTAATGAGTTATCTAAGGCGGTTGAGGCTAAATTGGTTAACTTAACGTTTTTAAACGGTTGGTTTTGAAAGTTGAAAAACTTTGAAAATAAATTCAAAAAAACGTTGACATTAAAACTCAGGTGCGTAGAATGCGCATCTCGCTTCAGGCAAGGCCTGCAGCAACGAAACACCTTACGGTACAGAGCGAATGAGATTCTTACCGGTATCATCTTTGATGATACGTTCTTTAACAATTAGTTATCATGCAATTTGTGTGGACACTCACATTAACGTTGATTTTACATAGTTATCCTCGGATAACAAAAAAAACAGCTTAATATGATGTCACACAAAATAAGTATCATTTAGGTCTTCGGATTTAAATAATACGTTTTATGTAGTTACTTTCTTCTTTAGTCGGATAGAAAGTAACACGACAGAATTCATTGAGCAGATGTTAAGTTAGTTTACTGACTTACATCACAAACGATTTTTAATTGAAGAGTTTGATCATGGCTCAGATTGAACGCTGGCGGCAGGCTTAACACATGCAAGTCGAGCGGTAACAGAGATAGCTTGCTATCTGCTGACGAGCGGCGGACGGGTGAGTAATGCTTGGGAATATGCCTTTGAGTGGGGGACAACAGTTGGAAACGACTGCTAATACCGCATAACGTCTACGGACCAAAGGGGGGGATGCTTCGGCACCTCTCGCTCATTGATTAGCCCAAGTGAGATTAGCTAGTTGGTAAGGTAATGGCTTACCAAGGCGACGATCTCTAGCTGGTTTGAGAGGATGATCAGCCACACTGGGACTGAGACACGGCCCAGACTCCTACGGGAGGCAGCAGTGGGGAATATTGCACAATGGGCGAAAGCCTGATGCAGCCATGCCGCGTGTGTGAAG
>OJDR01000021.1_pt1 | contig 73733 bp, 63 predicted proteins | sample 1593081 | NCBI WGS metagenome assembly OJDR01 (sample SAMN05416873, study PRJEB24817) | seawater metagenome | isolation source: Sea water | place: Canada:Atlantic | collected 2013-11
CCCATACCCAGCCTCTACTATGATGCTTCCAACGCCCTGCCACCCAGGTTTTACCTGTGGAGTGAGAGCGCCAATAACCGTCTAGCCATACATACTTATTTCCATCCCACCCCCAGTAGCCATCCACCCAGATAGAATTTTTATGGGGTCGAACCCCTCTAACGTTCACTCGCGCCTTTGGGGCCGCGATGGGTACGGCCACATGGTTAACACTCAAATGTTTCGTTCTGTGTTTACCTCCATGGTGATTATGATGAGCGCAACCCGTTAGCATGGCTGCACTGATCACCAAAGCCCAAGTTAAAAGCCTTACATTGTACTTACCAAGTAAAATCATCACGTTTTTAGCCCTCATGAAAAATCAATTTCAACCCATATATTTTCCGACCTAGCCCCATAAGAAGCCCCTACTTAAAACAACGAAGACAGGCATAAAAAGTCTACACTGAATTTTAAAAAGAACACGAAGGCGTTTTGAAATTGAGAGACATAAAAAAAGCCTGAGAGCAGGCTTTTAAAAAGGCAGTTAAATATTTTCTTCCAGTTTATAACCCACACCATAAACAGAATGAATAATTTCTTTATCCGGTACCGCTTCACTAATACGCTTACGCAGCTTTTTAATGTGACTGTCTATGGTGCGATCACTTACCACACGATTATCGGAATAAATATGGTCCATCAATTGCTCTCGAGAATATATTCTACCTTGACCGGTGAACAAAATATTCAACAATTGAAATTCCACCGCCGTCAACACTAACTCATGACCTGCAATGCTGGCTTTATAACGAGATTCATCCAGCACAATTCCGCGTATCAACGGGCTAATCGTTCCACCCTGCTGTCGCCTTAGTACGGCTTTCACTCTGGCCACCACTTCTCGTGGACTAAAAGGCTTACAAATATAATCGTCAGCACCCAACTCAAGGCCTAACAGTCGATCCACCTCTTCCACTCGAGCCGTCACCATAATAATGGGCACACTAGAAAAGCCTCTTATGGCTTTACAAATTTCAACCCCATCTTTACCTGGCAACATGAGATCCAACAATATTAAATCTGGAGAATTTTCTTTAACCCAGCTTTCAACTTCTAGGCCATTATCAATTTTTTCAGTGACAAAACCTGACTGCTGTAAATAGTCTGACAGCAAGCTGGCTAACTTGGGTTCATCTTCAACAATCAATACACGTTGACTCATATCACTGCACCTTTATTGATTTACACATTCTTTGTGGAATGCGTAAAGGGTAAAACAACCGTGATCCAAATCCCACCCAATTCACAACTCTTCGCAAAAATACTGCCCTCATGAGCTGTCACAATATTTTGGCAAATAGACAATCCTAAACCGGCCCCTCCGGTGGCCCGATTTCGAGATTCCTCCACACGATAAAGGCGCTCGAATAAGCGACCTAATTCCTGCTCACTTACACCGGGCGCTGAATCTTTAAAGGTCAATATCAACTCTTCCGTATTGGCACTGACCTCTACAATTAAATGGCCCGGGCTGTTGGTGTACCTTAATGTGTTCTTTAATAAATTACTGAACAATTGTTTTAAGCGAGCGCCATCTGCGAACAAGCTGCAAGTATTCCTTAGTACACGGGGGCATAAAAATTGTAGATTAATGCCAGAACTTTCAAAATCACCACGAAAAGAATCCACCGTGGATTCCAATACTTCAATGGGGTTAAGATTATGTTTTTGATAATTTAAGGCACCAATGTCCGACATGGATAATTCGTATAAGTCATTTATTAAATGATTTAAATGCTCCACTTCGCAGTGCAAAGAGGCAATTGCCTCTGGCCCTGATGAGCGAATCCCATCCTGAATGGCTTCAATTTCCCCTTTTAATATAGCCAAGGGCGTTCTTAATTCATGAGATATATCGGCGATCCAACGTCGGCGAGCTTGTTCATTTTCTTTAAGGGTATTAGCCAAGGAATTAAAGTTCTCAGACAGCTGCCCTAGTTCATCTTTACTGGTGACGTCTATTTTAGTTTGATAACGTCCAGAAATGAGCCTTTGAGTGCCCACACTTAATCGCTTAATGGGCTTCACAAAATGAGCGGCCACAGGAATCGCCGCTAATACGCAAATGATCACCATGATCACCGCCACCACCATAAAGGCTTGCGACTGCTGCTGAACAAACAAAAGATCCAACTGATCAGATAACTGCTTGCGCTTTAATTGCCCCACATAACCCACCACTTCATCCTCCACTAAAATGGGGTAAAGGGTTAAATCAGAAAGGTCTCTTGCTCGTCCATGCAAAACGGTTTTGTCTGAAGCAAGTAAAAGTGGGCGAGCAATATCGTCAACCCCCATAGGTGGCGGCCAAGCGCCTCGCTTACGACCTTCAAAGTTCCTAGGGCCACCTGAACGCCCCTCCGGGCCTCGACCACGGTTGCCATCGCGCTTTCGCTCTCTATTCGAGCGATCACCTTTTCCTGTGAAATCTGAGCCTCCTTTACCTGATCCATCCTTAAGTCTTCTCGGGGGGCGCCCCGGAGGGCCTAAGCCATCACGCTCTGCTAAAGAAGGCCTTAAATGTCCGGGCAAACCAAAGTGTTCATTGAGTAAAGACTCCCATAAACGCCCACTGTTCATAATTCTCTGCCAGCCTTTATGCTCCTGATACTGCTTAGCTAAGGCCTCTGAGAAAGCTTGATATTTGTACTGATCTTGCTTATTCACGTAATCTAGAAAACCACGATCAAAGCTCCAAAGCATCACAAAATACATGCACAGAACCACACTACCGGTGGCCAGCAAGAGCATTGAAAAGAGTTTAAAGCGAATACCAAATATCATTAGACTGCTGATTGACCAAGTTCTTTAGAAGATGAGTGTTAGAGGCTATTATAAGAATAACGGGAATTAGCTCGTTATTCAGCTTTGCGAAGCCAATTCCTCAGTATTTACACAATTGTCCCTTAATCTAAAAAATATACTGAGCGCGAAAAGCAAGCGCATTGCCTGTATCACTGCCATTTATCTCTTCACTTGACTGAGTATGCAAAAAGTTTGTCATTAAACGTACGTTTTGATCATAATAGTAATTTAAGCCAACAGTGGTGGTATTTACCTTGTTGCCCTGCGCCACATCTTGAGTGTTGAGTTCACTATAACGAGCCGTCAACTCCCAAGCTCCGTCATGGGAAGCAGGCTTAACGCCAGTAAAAACACCCTTTTTATACCTTCTTGTATCTTGGCTTAAAAAGAAACTGGCCTGCAAATAATAGCCATCAAACATCACATCATTACTACTTTCAGTTGCCTCAATATCAGCGCTTAAATACTCCGCTTGAAAAGAAAATGCGTCTTTAACCATCGCTAGCTCTAATGCATTAAGCTGCATTTGATCCACCTCAATCTCGCCGCTTTCTATGATTTTTTCACTGCTGTGTAATTCAATTCGCTCATCAATCTCAAAGATCTCGCCATCCAACTTACGCAGCGATGTGGAAACACCTAAGTGCAGCACTTGCTTCGTGTCATTTATTGGCGCCCAAGTAAAGCGTCCATCTACTGCATAGGGCGCCGCCTCTTTGTTTTCATTTTCTATTTCCATAAGAGAAAATGCCCAAGTAAAATCTGAGGGTGACCCTGATAACATAACCCCTTGGTTTTTTCCCGATGACAACGCCCGTGTTGCCATGGAGCGTTCCAAAAAAGTGATATTTTTCGAACTGGTCAAGTTCTCTAAACCAAAAGGTTCTTTAAATTGCCCCATAGTGAGAACAGCCTGATTAAGTCCCCTATAACGGATATAGGCATCCCCTACTTCACTGCTACTGTCTTCTTCATTAAACCCTAACTGCAGTTTTGCCGACCAACTTTCATTGAGTTGATGCTTAATATCTATTCGTGCCTTTCTCACCTCAGAATTAAATTCACGACTATTGGTTTCTGAATCGCGATTAACCCCCTCTACTAAGGCGTAATCCAACATAATGACACCACTCAGGCGTGTTTTCCCTACATCGCTTTCACCTGCCACCGCTTGATTTGCCTGTATGGCTACGAATATTACGCAACCAAGTACTGACCACCTATTTCTCATATCATTCATCACCACTACCCCTGTAAATTATAAAATTACTGTGCACTTAATAATTTTGAAGGGGATTGAGCTGCCAGTTTCCCAATTGACTGTGGTAAAGAATATTGAACCAATAAGCTAGCACTGTCTTTTAAAAAATCTATATGGGTAATTTTCACTGACACCACATTTAAACCGGTGCGTTTTTTCAAATCAGCAATCAACTCTGTTTCTTTATCTGGCGTGATATTCTCAATTTTTTCATACTGAATAACTTGCTCTAACAAGCCTTCATTACTTAGCACCCTTTCACACATCACCGCACTTAAAATAAATACACTGTGTAGAAGAGCCAATTCCAGTAGATTGGCCGAACCCACAGCCGACAATAACGACACTGCTATCACCATAAAGAGGTAAGTCATTTCTTTAACAGAAATAGACTCGGTGCGATATCTGAGCATTGAAAAAACAGCAAATAATCCGAATGCGAACCCCATGGATATATCCACCGAATGCAATAGATAAGTCACACTAAACACCCCTACTGCAAACAAAATAAATGAAGTGGCGTGTTCTTTATTACCTCCTTTTACTTTAAAAAAACCACGTAAATAACAGCCAAGCACCAATAAACAAATGGACAGTGTATTGAGCGACAGTTTAAATAGAAATTCGCTGTCTAGGGTTGAGAACATATAGGTATCCCTTATTAAAATTTTAATTATTAGGTAAATTTATTAACCATGGTCATTAAAGGTTTAAAACGATTTTGCTTTAACATGGGGCTTATAACCGCACAGCCCATGCAGTACTTGCTGAATTTATTGGGTCGAATTCCCATTTTTGACATTTCTTGTGCAAACGGTGATTGAAGGTCATGCTTATTTTGTTTTAGCTCTGCAATAAAAAACTTTGGGAAACTAACACGCGTTGATTCATCCATGGATTGAAACGTTAAATTCATATCCAGTGTTAATCGCTCGCCACACTTTTCATTGGCCAGCGCTATTCGCTCATACCCACCCCACTGAGATGCCTTTAAAGAAGAAAAACGTTCATCTAGTTTTTTATCTAAAAATGTTTTCTGGGAAAAATCGGTTACATTGGCATCAGTTGATTCAATTCTAGATTTTACAGTTCGGCCTTTATTATTTTTAAACTTAACCTCCAAAAATCCTCTTTTACTATCAACGTAGTTTCTATGCCTCACTTTATAGCGATTTAATTTCCCCTGATGATGTGCATGATAAAAATCGTGTTGCTCTGTATCAAAATAAGTATTGTGATACGTAAAGACTCGCTTCTTATTAATTTCAAGAGCGCTGTAATGGGGCAGCAGATTTGTCAATAAAGATTGCAAGCGCTCAATGGGAATTAAGTATTTGGTGTCCACCCTGTCCATCAGGGCCGCATTCTTTAGATCTTTTAAACCATGCCCTACAAAACTATCCAGTATGGATAAAGTAGCGCTGGAAATAGCTAAAGTAGACAAATGGGTGTCATCACAATCGCCAATTAATTCATGATTCAGGGATTTTAATTTTGTTTGAGCGTTCATTAAAAGAGCAGCCTATACACGCTTTTTTGAAGCGTGTTCAGTTATTAATGATTCATCCACACCCTCAGCCTAAACCAAGAGCATAGAATTTAAGACAAATCGATACTCAAGGGCCCCCTGGAGGACCTGAAGGGAAACCTGAATCACCGCAGAAGCCACTGCCGTCGCCGCTGGCATCGGAATCACCATCTAATTGATCCTGTACGTTGTCAGCTCTTTGTGTGGCAAAGGTTAAAAGATCTTCCAAGCCATTTTCAAACTGAGCATGGCTATAGAAAGCGGTTGGATCGCTGGCCACAGAATCACTAATGAGTGTTTCAAAACTGTCGATGCTTGTGGCCACCACGTCAGGGTCTAGATCGCCACCATTTATCAAGCCAGAAATTATGTCATGGTAATTTGCTAGATTTTCATCACTGGATAGCAATGCGGCGATAAGTGGACGCTCTGATAACGCACCCTGAGTAGGCTCATCAATATATAATTCAGTTACCTCTCCACACCCCATGGTAAAGGTGCCAAAAGATTCATTAAAATCCCAAGGGATGATGGAAAACAAATTATCCTGTTCGTACAGGTAATAGTTATGAGAAAGCGTTCCTTGGTAACTGTCTAAATTACTCATAACCGTTGAAGCCGCCAAGTAGCGCAACATAGCATCACTGTCTAATACGGTGTCGTAATCACTGCCATTATTTATTTCATCAAGGAAACTTATTAACGCGGTGTTTTCGGTGGTGTCTTCATTGGTTTTTAATTCGATGGCTGTATAACTGTCAAATGCTGCATCAATCCACACTAAATCGTGACCTACTAACCCTTCGTTATCTGTATCATCTGGCTTGTATAAATCACCGGTAGAATCACTGAAGTTTTCTTCAAGAAACTCCTCGTTTACTTGTTCAACCATGGTATATAAACCATGTAACTCTTCATTAATGTATAAGTTCACAAATGAGGTTCTAGGGGCTGCTAAACCTAATTCACGCATCACATTATATGAAATGGTTTCTCTCATATAAGATGGGTCATTATAGTTATTGTTAAAATTCAGCTTTTTCATGTTTAATAATTTTTGGCCCGACACATATTCATTAGTATCGACCTTAAAACTAAAGCGGCTGTAACCGGTACTGCCTTCCTGAATAGTCGACACATGAGACAAGGTTGAATTACCCTTAGTCCTGAACGCCACATTCTCTAACACCACGTCTTTGTAAGTAATGGTGGCACTGTGATCTTCTTTATCTTCAGCGTTAACAATGATGTCCTGCCAATCTTCATCGGTAAGCGTGATATAAATACTTTCGACACTGCTTGTTTCAAAAACGGTGACATCTGTGTTCGCTGTGCCCTGACTCACACTTAAAGTACGTGCCGACCAATTTCCATCAGGGTATGCACCGTAACTGAAACCTTGCGGTGCATCACTGTCTTCCCATTCAACATAATCAACCGTCACCCCCTCTAATTCTAAAGTGAGACTGTCACTGGAACCCAGTTTAAAAGGCACATAGTTTTCACCAGGGTCGGTTTCGGTGGCATAAATCACCACATATTCACCCGGCTCGATCGTCGCATTCGGCAAAGCCACCGCGTCAAGATCATCAGTATCATCCACTATAGTGTAATCCGCTAAACTGATGGAGCTGCTGCCTGAATTGTAAAGCTCAAACCAGTCGTCACCGTCATCAATATCTTTACTGACCACTTCATTAATCACTAAAGGGCCTCGACTGGCCTGAACGTTACTGCTGGCCATAGTGGGGGTTAAAGTTTGCAACGTGCCCACACCATCGCTGAAGCGACCATAACTAAAGCCGGTTAGCGCTTCGCCCTTATCCCAGTCAATGACATCCACCAGCTCATTGCCATTGAATAAACTCACACTGTCGCTAGACCCCAGCTTAAAGGTCACGTAAAACTCGTCTTCCTGAACGCTGACATCCTCCTCATCTATTGCCTTGAGCACCACAAATTCACCCGCGCTCAAGGTCAGATCAGGCAGGCTTTGTAATTCAGAGTCTTCGTTATCATCAATCAGGGTGTAATCCCCTAAATTGACCGTGCCTTCTGTCACGTATAATTCAATCCAGTCATCGCCACCCGAACTGTCCTTAGCCACAATTTCATTTATAACCAAGCTATTGCCTTGTGTCACAGTACTGGTACTTACCTCTACAGAAGTATCATCACTTGAAGCGCTTGAAGAACCACAACCTGGCAAAGCCGCCACGGCCATGGCCATCACTAAGGGCGCGAGGGCAAATTTGCCACTAAACACGTAGGGGGTTTGAAAGAATAATTTCACTTAATACCTCAACACTCGGTTTATTATTTAGTGTTAAGACTAGGGGGAAAAAGTGCAGCAATATTGTGCGAAATGTGTAAGAAAAATGAATAGAAAGGCTTTTGTGAAGCGACCTTCACAGCGCTTAAAAGTTTCTATTTAAAAAAAAATAAAGGCCCTTTCCTCCATTAGTCATGAATAAGGGCCTAAATACCTTAAAGAATTAGCTTAAAAAGACACTGTGAATTTTTCCCAAGAACCAATAGCACTTCGATCAGCATTGGCATCGCCATTACTTTCCGCCACCACATATTTATTGTGGGCACCCAATAACGACACATTGTCACCACTGGCCAAACACCCAGTCGCATCAGAGTGATTGATCAGTGTGAACTGCTCCCAAGAATTAATAGCACTGGCTTGTGCATCTAAATTGCCATTACTGTTAGCGCGTAAGTAGTAACCGCCTTGAGTATTCACCGCCACCTTATCGCCATTTTGAATACAGTTTATATCGCTTTCAGAATATAAAAGATTCAAGGTAAAGCGCTCCCAGTTGCCAATGGCGCTACGATTCGCATTGACTTCTTTTGCACCATTGCCTTCTGCCACTAAATACTTGTTATGAGCGCCTTTAAATGAAACATCATAAAGGTTGTGGTCACTGTTGTAGTATTTATTGCTCCAAGCAATTTCAGCATATTGCGGGCTGTGATCGCTAATGCCACCATCATCAAACGTTTCTTGTGTCATCACCGATAAATCAAACTGATCACTGCCGCGCAAACCAATCAAATCAATCTTACTGCCACAGGTGCTGTAATCTTTTTCAGCATCAAGTTCAATACAAGCAAAACTTAAACCGGTTTTACCCATGAAAGTTTCATACTGTTCTTTTTGCTCGTCATTACTAAAGCGCATGTTAAAGTCACCCAGCATAATAATAGGATTATTAGCTGAATAATAATTCATATGCTCAGCAATTTGATCCATGTTTGAACCATTCACACCCGCATCGCCTCCGGTATTGTGATGAAGATTATAAACATGCACGATCAAGTCTCGAGCAAGGTTTACCTTCGTCATGGTAAAGCCTTTTTCAGTTTGGCAATCTGGGCTGTCGTACTTGCCTTCAAACAATTCCAGTATCGTGCCTTTACACTCGTTAAACTGAATACGATCCACATCGTAAGAATCGAAAGGGTACCCTGAAATAGTCAGTAACCCATCGCCAAAAGAGAGTAGTCCCCCGGCAAAATGATCGGTGCGGTAGCCATAGTTATCATGAGATAAATTGGCTAACAGCTCAGAGTGATTGATCCAGTTTTCCTGAATACCCACAATGTCCACGTCCCATTCATCAATGAGGCTGCTCACTTGCTTCATTTGAGAAGACGAAATACCCCCAATCACTTCAGGAAACCCATGCACGTTATACGTCATGACATCAAAAACACCACTCGCTAAAGCAGGCTCACTTGGCGCGAAAAAAGGATTTGAATCCGATTCAATATAACCCTGCTGAGACATAGTACCTTCAATAACGGTTAAATATTCCGCGTAACCGGCCACTGTATCTATTACATCTCCTATAGGGTCTATAATGGTGTCGTCCACCCAATCAATGGCATCTTCTATTGGGTCTACAATATTATCGTCTACCCAATCACCTATATCATCCCACAAACCAGCATGGGCACCACTTGATAGCATTAACCCGGAAGCCATCACAGTGGCCAGCATTGTTTTTTTGTTGCGCATATACATCCCCATTTTTAGTCTATTAGTAAAAACCATCTGTACTTTTGATTTTCACTAAACGAATAAGCCATTCACCGCTGCGTCTAAACACACTCTGGTAAATCCCCCTCTATAACTAAGCACAGAATCCCATTATAAAAATGTGGCTTTTGGCCATTTGAAACATTGGCGCAATTGGCTCTCACTTCAACTGACAAAAATGCATTCCTACTGCCAGTAGCAATTTTTGAAGATGCTATTTACAACAATTTTTATTTTCTAAAATAAAACAGCTTAAGATGCCCCCACATTTTTTATCATCCACCAAAACGTGCACCTTATTCTACAACCACAATATGATATTAAAATGACAACTGAATGACCTGTTTTTGAGTATTAACCAAAGCTTTTACCAAAAAGTTATCCGCTTGTTTTAACTTTAAAAAAAATGTGCTTATCTATGGTCTATATTCAATTAATACCTAATTACCCATACTGATTTACCCACATTGAAAAGGACTTTCGTCGTGATTCATCAACCACACCATTTTGAGCAATACTCCCATGAGAATGCCTCACAACTTGTGAATGGATCTTTTAACCCTCAGACGACTGTGAGCTTAAGTTTACAGAACAGGCTTACATTTGAATTAACATCATACAAAGATCACAGCTACCAATGGAGTGCAACCCAATACCACGAGCAACCAGATTTTGTATTGATCACCCCCAAGGGCAACGTTTGGGTACAGGTTGACATTGGCTTAATGGACCTGCATCACCACCAATCATTTTTAAGCGGCCAAAAAGAATACCCTATCTCCAAGAACACCGCCCAAAAGATTGTGGCGTGCCTTGTAGAGAGTGGTTATATAAGGGAATTTTTTACAAAAAAAACAAAGCTAAAATTTAGCCGCGAAGGAAATTTATTAGAAGCTTAAAAAAAGACTATCTTGAAAGCACTTAACGCTTTCGAGATAGCCGTTTAAAGCAGGTTACTGAATGGGGTATAGCACTTTATCTTGGTAGCCGGTAATTACCTCAATATGCCCAGCCAGTTGTTTGTCTAACGCCACATCTCCGGTATCCACTATTAATGGGCGGCCCGCTAAATCTGCTAATTTTGTTTTCGTGCACAATACCAGTAAATTTTTACGGCCCACCCTTTGTATGACCTTCGCACTCAATTGTTGATTGCCTCGACCTAATACATGCCCTTGACCACCAATTACGCTAACAATGATGCGCACGTCTTTATATTGCTCTAACAAACATAAAATATCTTGTTCAGCTAAATCACTTTGTATTAACTCTCCATTAACCACCGCATCCAACCCTAGCAAGGTATTATCTAAATGCAGGTAGTCCATTAAAAAGGCAGTGGTTTTTCCTGAACCCACCAAATACAAAATATCGTCTTCCATTTCTTGGGATAAATAGGCCGCCATATCCTCTAGCACCAATTCTTCTTGCTCCATTCCCCCCTGCTTAACCGATTGAACAAATTGCCCCGCTTCTGGCACCAGCATTTCACCAAACATCTTGGCTTTTACTTGGTTATTACGAAATGCTTCTTCATCTATATCTTTAACATCTTGGTTTTTAAGGTCAACCAGTTCACCCGTCACCAACATTTTCACCACTTCACCACTGGCTTGAGGCGTCACGCCATACACACCACTATGAATTTTCACCCCAGCTGGAATGCCTAAAACGGGTACATGATCATCCACTACCGAGCAAATATCCCGAGCCGTTCCATCACCACCGGCAAACAACAGTAAATCAATGTTCATTTTTTGCAGTAACTGAGCAGCCTGCTGAGTATCGTGGCAATGGCTAGGGTAAGACACAGCCAAATCGATCAATTCATAATGCCAATTAATGCCCTCTAATACCTCTTCACCCATGGCCCCAGGACAGGTAATCACTTGAATTTTGTCTTTTAAAGACTCAAATACAGCAAAAGCATTTTGGGTACGCAGCCCTGCCTTGGCTTCAGCACCTTTAGAAAGGGCCAATTCAGCAACGCCATCACTGCCCTTTAAAGCCACACTGCCCCCTAAACCAGCTAAAGGGTTTACGATTAAACCTAAGCGAAACATCTAGCTCACCTTTACCATTTACAACTAAAAGGCACTTTATTCACACACATAAAGTCACCAAATAGAGGTTGTTATAAAAAGAAAGCATGATAACCAAAGGCTTTAGAAGGCGCACCCTGTATCAGCCTCCTTCAATGCTATTATTGTCTAACAACCAGCACACCAAGCACCAAAGAGATGCACGATGTCTTTTTCACTTGCAAAACGTTACAAAAATACACCCTTTTTAAGGCATCAATTGAGTATATTAAGTCCAAGAATAAATCTAAAAATGAATATGAAGTAAGGAGCCACCCTGTGGGCAAAGAACATAAAAAAGCGCTAGTGGTGATTTTTTCACTGTTATTTGCTTGCTTAACCGTTGCGACTATTTTCATCACCGTTGAGCTTCAGCACATAGGCATTGCCAGTATTCTGATGGTGGCTGGCGTCATATTGGCGATGGATATATTTTGGGTATTACGCTCTAAGAATGATCCCAAACAGATTTAAATTAAGCCACCTGTAAATTCAACTCTACCCCTGAATGACTTAAGTGACGCTAACAGTAAAATGCCTCCTAAGGGAGGCATTTGAATTAGGCAAGTAACCCGTCTTGGTAGTCCTTAATGGCTTGGTCAATTTCCTCCTTAGTGTTCATTACAAACGGCCCATAATTAGCCACCGGCTCTTTATGAGGTAAACCGTGCAAAATAAGCGCTTTAGCCCCTGCTTCAGAACTTAACTGCAAATCGCCTTCTCCATTAAATAACGCGCTTTGCTGAGCTTTAATCACTTGGTCCGCTTTCAGCTGGCCTTCGTAAACCACCACCACCACTTGATGCCCTGCTGGAATAGATTGCTTAAATGTACCATTAGCAGACAGCTCCAAGTCTAAATACGCACTGTTTGCCTCTAGCTTATCAAGAGGGCCGTGATAGGTTTTACCCTCTAAGTCCCAACTGCCGGCAATGACATGGGCCAAATAGCTTTCATTATTAACATGAAGGATCTCGCCACTGGGCACATCGCGGTATTGAGGTTTATTCATTTTGTTTTTGCTATTCAAGTTAATCCATAACTGAAAACCGTGCATTTTGTCGTGTTCTTTTAAAGGCATTTCACCATGAATTACACCGCGACCCGCACTCATCCATTGAGCCCCGCCACTTAGCACCTGCCCAACGTTGCCCATGTTGTCTTCGTGGCGAATGCCCCCTACGCGCATGTAGGTCAGTGTTTCTATGCCGCGATGGGGGTGAGGCGGAAAACCGGCGATAAAGTCATCTGGGTCATCGCTGCGAATTTCATCCAGCAGTAAAAATGGGTCTGCCATACTTTGATGAACCAAACTGTGACGTTTAATTTTAACCCCTGCCCCATCCATGGCGTTTTGCGCATTAAGAATTGATTGAATTTTTAGCATGTGTGTCTCCTTTGGCCATCAATACTGTTATTGATTAAAACCAGTATAAGAGCTTGAATTCTTCAAAGGGGGCAATTATTAGCAGGGTAAGATCGAAAAACTTGATAAATAAACACAACGCCTGTTTAACCAAGGCCATGCTGACACCCAATAAAAAAGCCCCGATTATGAAACCATAAACGGGGCTTTGGTGGCGCTAAGCAGCTTTTAGAATACTAGCTGACTGCGTAATTGAACCAACTTCACTTCTTCTTCACTGTTGTCGTTAAGTGTTGCTTTGCTGTTAATTAGATTTAAAGCAAAACGAATGTTTTTATTTGGGTAGAAGTTTAGTCCTAGAGTAGATGTCTCCATTTCACCAGAGCGTGAAGCTGTGGAATCAGACAAATCCATTTCTTCATATCGAGCTGCTACTTCCCAACTATTCTTCATACTAGTAGGCGCATCAAAGATACCGCCATCTACATAGTAGCTACGAGACTCACCTGTTAAGAAGTAACTTACTTGACCGTATGTAGCTGTGTATTTTTCATCGTCAGTACCATTAGCATCGACTTCTACCACTACATGTTCAGCTTGAGTTGAGAAAGGGCCCGACATAAAGGCTAGCTCAACACCATAAGTTGCACGTGCATCGGCGCTGTCTACATAAGATTTAACCAACTTATTGCCACCATCTACTTTACTACCAGGACGAGCGCCTGCTGCATAATAGTAGCCATTAAGATCTTCATAGGCCGCAGTGATACCCAAATGAACCGCATTGCCCGTTTCATGAACTGGTGATACCGTTAAGCGCGCTGCATAAGTAGCAGTATCATCTGCCGGAATTGCATCACCGTCTGCGTCTTCTCCTGCAATATCATCATTATTCATGTTATCGCCAGTAACGGACGTATAAAAAGAATAGTTATCGCCTGCTCGCTGGAAACCTAAACCAAGCTCACGGGCTGCTGCAAAATTATCAACTACCGCACGCTCAATAAAGGTAGTCCATTTAGAACTAGTGTAGCTATCTAAGAACATTGCAGGAGCGGCTTGACCAATTAGAATATCACCTGCATCTGACCCAGTATATTTAATATACAAATCTTTCATGTCACTATCAGCAAAGTCATATTGAACCTTGTACTTCCAATCAGAACCCACATTACCTTTTACATATAAGCGAACGCGACGAACATCAGTGCCGTCACTGAAATTATCAACACCGTCTTCTTCATCAAACTTCACAAAATCAAACTGAGCACGGCCACCCATTTGGAATTTACTATCGCCCTTGGTAACTTTCAAGCCACCACTACCCAAGGAAATATTCACTAAATCTTCGGCCATGACTTCAGTGACAGACATACTTGACACTACGGCCAATGACAGCAAGGTTTTATTCATTTTCATATTCATTCTCTTCATAGATTTTATTATGGTTATTCTCGTTCCATGAGAGACGGTGATTAATTTTAAATAGACAAAACTCTCCCACAAAAGATACATTCCTTAAGTGGGTGTCTCAAAATTTATACCGTATATTTTTACATCGAGCTGCATCTCGAATGACATGCAGCAGTAAAATTTTTCAAGTTAAACAAAGATTTTGTTTAATATTTAGATTGGTATTCAGCCACTAGATCAACATCATCATTCACCGCACCAATAGCTCCCCACAGGGCGTCGCGTTTTTCTTGGGTTAAATCAGATGCCTTTGAAATGGCTAAAAAGTAGTCTTTAGACTTATAGGTTTTAGATTGAACTTTTAACTTGCCTTTAAAGGCCGGGCTGCTCATGTATTTTTTAGCCACTGATCTAAGGGTGACTACCGAGCCTTTACCGGAAGAAGCCAGCTTCATAAGGGTGACCTCATCTCCGCGAGAGCTTTTATCGTCTACTTCTATGCCACCTTTACGCAAATCATCCGCTACAGAGTAGCCACGTGGTACACGTACAGGCTGTGGAATTGTTTTTACATCGCCATTGTAGGTGTATTTAGACCCTACCGTATTTACCACCACATACTCGGCTGAACTTAAACGAGCAGGAGCAATTTTTTTACTTTCGGCATTAAGCGGGTAATACAAAAATTCGGCACGCTTTGCTTTATAAGAAGCACCAAGGATGCCATCAACCGATCCAGTTTCTACCGCACGCAAGCATTTTTTCCAATCCATTGGGCGAATACTCACACGCCAGTCCAATCGATCGGCCGCATCTTTTACAATATCAACATACAAACCATCTGGCTTGTAAGAATTGATGAACACAAACGGGTACCAGTAGGAGCGATCGGTGCACAACACCACCCTTTCACGCTTTGCAAAAGCAGAAAATGAAAATGATAAAAGACAAACTGCAATGGTCAAAAGTACTGTGAATTTTTTCATTTTTTACTTCCGAAATTTTTTAAATTTATTTACCAAGTATAAAAACACAAAATAAATTTCTTATGCCCCGCGGCATATTAATCATGTCAAAAATAAAATCAATGTTAATTTAGGCACAAAGGGAATTATTTAATTTAAAGGTTGTCGGCTGGTTTTTATTATGAAAAATCATTACGAGAACTGCGTCACAGTTTTCATCTTCCACGGTTTTATTAGCGACTTATTTAAAAAATATTTTAATTTTTCACTAAAATTTTTCATTTAATTTTTATTGCTTAATTTTAAACCGCTAAAGGTAAGAATAATCTCCAAATTGTACAAAAATGGGTATTGTTTTTAAAATTCTATTCCTATATTAGAGACCTGATCAGTTATTAAACGAAACGTCTTTTTTCAAATACAAAAGTAATAGATTTCTCGTTTTTTATAACTAACCCCATTCAACTATCCTTGACTTTTTGAACACTCAAACCTTACTCTGCCGCGCCACCTCACTTCCGAGGCATGAGTAAAAGGAAAAAAACGTGGCAGTAAATAAAATATTAAAATTGTGCGCTGCAGTTGCCACTGCAACCACATTAACCGCTTGTATAGATTGGAGCGACGAAAACACGCCGCTTCGCCCAGGTGACGTTAAAAACGTGATCATGATGATTGGTGACGGCATGGGCCCGCAACAAGTGGGCATGCTTCAGGAATACGCTAAGCGTGCGCCTAATTCAATTTATCAAGGGCAACCAACCGCTTTAGAAAAATTCAGTTACAAGGGCGTAGTGGGTTTGTCTTCTACCGGCCCTGAAGCCAGCATCGTTGTGGATTCTGCTTGTTCGGCTTCACAATTAGCCACAGGTGTATCGTCTGGTAGCGAAATGATTGGTTTGGATTACGTAGGTAACCCAGTAGAAACCATTCTTGAAAAAGCCAAGAAAATGGGCAAGGCCACCGGTTTGATTTCGGATACTCGAATCACTCACGCCACCCCAGCCTCTTTTGCCGCTCACCAAGCACACCGTTCTATGGAAAACGAAATCGCATCTGACATGCTAGCCAATTCGGTTGACGTTATGTTGTCGGGTGGCTTGCGTTACTGGATACCAGCCTCTGTAAACTCAGATGCTGAGGTTAACCAAGCGGTGGCTGACTTAGTAAACGAGCCAAGCATTCGCATTAAATCTAAGCGTGGCGATGATCGCAACCTACTAACCGAAGCACAAAGCGACGGTTACCAGTTAGCGTTTAACCTTGATCAAATGAATGCTGCCAATGGCGACAAACTATTAGGTTTGTTCCATTACTCTGCCATGATGGACGGCATTGCGTACACAGCATCTAAAGACGATGAAACACGTACTCAGCCAAGCTTGAAAGAAATGACCATTAAGGCTTTGGATATTCTTGCCAAAGACCCTGACGGTTTCTTCTTGATGATTGAAGGGGGCCAAATTGACTGGGCCGCTCACTACAACGATGCCGGCACCATGCTGCACGAATTGTTGAAGTTTGACGAAAGCATTGAAGCGGTTTACGAATGGGTTCAAGGCCGAAACGATACGCTTGTTGTGATCACAGCCGATCATGAAACCGGCGGTTTTGGATTCAGCTACTCACGTAAAGACATTCCAGAGCCTACCGCTCTTGAAGGTGAAGCATTTAGCGATCGTGACTACCAGCCTAACTACAACTTCGGCCCATTAGAAATTCTAGACAAGCTATATGCTCAGTCTATGAGCTTTGAAAATATGTGGTATGAAGCCGGTGGTGACTTGTATCAAACTCGCCCGACTGCTGCAGATATCATGGCCGTTGTTAACGCTAACAGTGAATTCAAGATCACGCTTGAGCAAGCGGAAGAAATTGTCGCTCGCGAAGAGAACAAGTATCAAGACACTGAGCACCAGTACTTGTACGACCCTGAATACCCGAACTTTGAAGATTTTGAAGAGTTCTACGTATACGGCGAGTACGATCACCTTGATTTGATTGGTCGTAAAGTAGCTGCTGATCAAAACATTGTTTGGGGTACCGGCACACACACTCACACCCCTGTTGCGGTGATTGCATACGGACCTGTGAACGTGGTTAAGAACTACACAAACCTGATGCACCACACTGATGTAGGCAAGTTGACCATTCAAGCCCTTGAACAGAAGCTTTAATGGTTGAGTAAATTCTTAGAATAGGAGCCTTTGTGCTTTTGTTTTGATGATTTTTCCTAAGGAGACCCGCAGTAATTTTGACTACTGCGGGTTTTTCTATTTTAACTACCTATAAATTTACCTCACTATTCCACACTTTAGCCCACATTTTATCCCCATCTGCTTTCCACTTTACATCACTAGAAATTAAATATTTATTTCAAGGCGTCTGAGTTAATTTCTATGAGCATAAAATAAAAAGTCTGTAACAAGCTGAATAATTTGATTTCAGACCTAAGAAAGTCAGAGTCTAATCCTGTAACGCTAGGCAAGACTTGAGAGAAACTCAGCCAAAAAGTAGTAATAAAAATTTCTTAACTAATAAATATTAGATAAAGGCTGGTTGGTATAGCAAAGTCGGGGCATCGTAATATTTCCCAACCTTAAAGACTTTGATCAGGGGGCGGGTGAAACACCTGCCATGAGCATGGGCAATTTATTAATATCCACTCACCAGCCACATGGTAGTGCACCCCAGGGCACAACGACCTTAATGCAGCTTGCCAGCGTGATTAATCAGGCTACCATGAGCCAAAGCATGAATGCTTTGATGCTAACAGGAGTGAGTGACTTACGCCGCCACACAACTTTGCGCGTTATCCATGCTGGCAAAAACGACACTGGGCTAGATACCGCCAGACCATCACTGGCGCTTTGGTAGATAACTAAAGTACAACGCCATAGAAATAAATTCATATAACTGCGGGGTCTTCTACTGAATTAAACATCCAACGTCACTTATCTAGAGTCAGGATCATTAGCAAAACAATCAAGCCCAGCAAATACTATGTGAATATGCCGGCAATATTCTCCTCGATAGTGCGGGCTTTAGTTGAGGATCGAGATTCAAGCAAAGTAATATATTTGGGTATTATTTTGGAATCGCGCCTCATTGCCCAAGTCTATTGTTCGGCCTATCCATCCCACTAACTGACAACAACCTTCAAGTTTTAACACAATATATTTTTAATCATGCAATGATCTAATAGACAAACACCTTCATTCTTTAGGCAACTTCGCTGTATCTTTTTTATTCTCACATGCCTTAATTCGCTCTTGAGTGCTGGTAAAGTGTGATTGCTCGGGTGCTTTATACATCTTAGCTCGAACTGAATTAGGATCGACATACATCCTGCAAGTTAACAGTGCCGCTCGTCTAGTCGTGTTAGAAATTTACCCCCCCAAATTGGCCTTTGTAATTAAGCTCTCTCAATCCAATAAAACCTTTGAAGAGATCCAATGAGGGCCAAAAAAAGTGACCATCTATTATTTGGTAATCATTTCGCACTCCACACAGAAACCAGAACGATCAAAGCAGCTCTACCTACAGCGACAACCAAAACAGTAAACGATCAAACCTCAAACTCTTTGCTCATTAAAATTACGGCTTAGCACAATCCCACCCATTAAATCTATTAACTATTTTTAGCTTACCTATTATTTAATATCATTAAATTAATGCAGCATAAGTTTTTCTAATAAGGTGAAATTAAATATTTTTTATTTTTTAAAACAAAAAATATTTTCCTTTATATTCAATACAGTAAGGCCGATATTATAAGTCAAGGTTAATTAATCACCCCTAAATTATAAAATATTAACTGGAAAATAACTTAAGCATCTTGCCACTCAAATAACTGCGTACCATTTTAGTGCGAATTCAAAAAAACACTCTGACAGACATTCAAACTAACGCCAATTGACACTCATAAAAAATTTCTCTCACATGCCCATGCTATTTTTAAATCATTTAAAAACAACAACTTAGAATCACATCGATTCGCCAATATTTAAAGCCATCACCGCGTGACCTTTAATATCAAAACCAGAACAATCATAAAATTTAAATTTTAATTTTAATTTTATTAGGAATTTCTTTCTTATTTTATCTGACCAACATTTTTACACGCACACTTTTATTGCACTCGCTCATCAAGCAAATTTACCTAATCGTTTTTTATTTCTGTGAATGTTTATTTTTTTTTGCTAGCCTCCAAATCCATGAGTAAAGCTCATATAAAAAATAAAACAATTCAGATGTATATAAAAAAATAAATTTGGGGAGTTAATTATCATTATGAAATTACCAGTACTTTCTGCCACAGTGTTATCGCTTGCTGTGGCCAGTACATTTGCGCAAGCAGATTCGCGTTTCACCTTTAAAATGGAAAACTCAAAAAAATCCATAATAAAAGAACTAGCAAGAAAAATGGGAGGGGAATTAAAAGTTGATGCCAACGGTTTTATCACGGCGAAGTTTAGTGGCCGCGACCTATCTCAAATCAAAGCTTTTTTTAAAGACCATCGCAACCTTCAAATAGAGGAAGACCCAAAACGCTTTCCATTAGCCGTTTATAGCGATGACCCAGGTGACCCAAATGCTCAGCAAATAACGCCGTATTCCTATTATCAATCGCAAGCTGATCAAGTTAGTTTTGATCCAAATGCAGGCGTTAAAGTCTGTGTGATCGACTCGGGGTTAGATCGCTCGAATCAAGATTTTAACTGGAACAATATTACTGGCGACAATAATTCTGGCACCGGCAGCTGGGACTCTGCAGGTGGACCACACGGTACGCACGTAGCAGGCACCATCGCGGCTGAAGACAACGGCATTGGTGTTGTTGGCATGGCGCCAGGTGTTGATATGCATATCATCAAAGTATTCAACGAAGATGGTTGGGGCTACTCTTCTGATTTGGCGTTTGCGGCACAAAAATGTAAAGCAGCTGGCGCAACCATTATTACCATGAGCTTAGGGGGCGGCGAGCCTAACACTGCAGAGGAAAACGCATTTGATGACTTCACCACAGACGGGGGCCTAGTCTTGGCTGCTGCTGGTAACGATGGCAACGACACCCGTTCATTTCCTGCAGGGTACGCCTCAGTCATGATGGTTGGTGGCAACGACGCCAACAATGATAAATACGATGCATCACAATTTCCTGCGTGCACCAACAGCTCGAACACAGACTGTGTTGAAATCAGTGCCGGTGGTTTGAACGTATTATCGGCCTACCCCGCTGGCGAAGCATTGCTTGCAAAATTAGATCTCGACGGCAACACCTTTGATTCTTCAGCCATGGAAAATGGCGGCACCGTTTCAGCCAATACTTATTACATGGGTACGGCTGAAGCAACCGACAGCGGTGCAGCAGGAAAAGTCTGCGTCATTGATCGTGGTGCAATCAGCTTCCACGACAAGGTAAAAAATTGTGAGACTTCAGGAGGCAAAGGGGCGATTATTATCAACAATACTGCTGGCATGTTGAACGCTACTTTAGGTGATACTAATACCACAACCATTCCAGCTGTTGGTGCCGCCTATGAAGATCGTGCCGCTATTTTGGCAGCAGCGAATGCGTCAATATCTTTACTTAATAGTGACTATGGCTACATGTCCGGCACCTCAATGGCCACACCAGCAGTAGCAGGTGTAGCGGCATTAGTTTGGTCTAACCACCCACTATGTACAGGCTCTCAAATCCGAGCTGCACTGAATGCAAGCGCCGAAGACGCGGGAGACGCAGGTCGCGACGTAGACTTTGGTCACGGCATTGTAAAAGCTAAGGCTGCCAATGATCACCTAATCGAAAACGGTTGTGATGTCATTGAAAATAAACTAGTCAACGGTGTGACTCTAACCAACTTAACGGCCACAAAAAATGGTGAAGTATTTTACACCTTAGAAGTACCCGCCAATGCATCCAATCTTACCATTGCAACCAGTGGCGGTAGCGGAGACGCTGACCTTCACGTACGCTACGGCGCGCCCGTTTCAACCAGTGACTGGGATTACCGCCCGTATCAAGGTGGCAATAACGAGACGGTTTCTATCGCCAACCCTCAAGCCGGCACTTACTATGTAATGGCCCACGCTTGGGAAGCTTTCTCAGGACTATCTTTAGTGGCCAGCTTCGATGTAAGTGGTCCAACTGATACTTACAGCAGCACTTCAGCTGTTGCCATTCCTGACAACAGCCCACAAGGTGCAACAAGCATCATCACCGTTCCTCGCTCTGGTGACGCAGGATCTGTCACCGTTGACTTAAATATCACTCATACCTATATTGGCGACTTAACTGTTAAGTTAACGTCTCCTAGTGGTACTAGTGAGACTATTTGGTCAACAGATTCAAGCAATTCAAGCAATAACATTGTTGAATCAATCAGCGCAAATTTCGCCGGAGTTGCATCAAATGGTAATTGGACACTAACCGTTGTTGACAGTGCTAGACGAGATACTGGCACCATCAATAACTGGAGCATTACCTTTAACTAAACCACATCTGACCCACAATTCTACATTGTGGGTCACCCTTTAAAATTAGAGTGCCTTATGAATATTTTAAAACTTATTTTGGTTGCAGGCTTAACAATGGCAACTTTTACCACCCAAGCCCAACAGTTTGTATTGCAATTCCATGAAAAAAAATCCCATGCCACCTCGAAAGATTTAATCCAGAAATGGCAATCAGAAACCAATCAAAAGATTGATGTTATTCGCGGCGATGGCACAGACATATTGGTGCTCAAAGCCGATGTGAAAGACCACGTTGAACTTAAACAATTTATTAAAAAAATTGAACAACATGCTAGCGTGAAAACCATAGACATTGACCAAACCAGAAAACTAATGCCTGAAAAAAACAGCACTCTTTAATTAAACCGTGATTTTTTTATGACCTGTAATGATTTTATTTACCAAGCCCCCAATACGCTGCCTGATGATTTTTGCGATGGGCTTATTGAAAAATTTAATAGCAGCAAAGATATTCAAGTGGGTCGTACAGGTAACGGCGTAGATAAATCCAAAAAAGATAGCAATGATATTGTGATTTCAACCCAGAGTGATTGGAAATCTGAGGTCAATCAATTATCCCATCAACTATTAAGCGCCATGATCCCCTATTTTAGGGCGCACCCTTTCTTGTTATTGGGTGCCATATCCATGGCCACGGTAGACCCTAATACGCAGCAACAAACCACCATCACTCATGAACACATAAGCCAAATGGACGACCAACAAATATCCCAATTAATTCGACGGCTCTACCGTCTTGGAGATATTAATATGCAGCAGTATAAACAAGGGGTTGGCGGCTACCACCACTGGCATTCAGAAGTATTCCCTCACCCAAACCCCGCTAATTCTGATCCGTTACATAGGGTGCTACTATGGATGTTTTACTTAAATGACGTAGAAGAAGGCGGTGAAACCTCATTCTACTTTCAACAACAAAATATCCCGCCTAAAAAAGGCACTCTAGTGATTGCCCCAGCTGGTTTTACCCATACCCACAAAGGGCAAGTACCCATCTCAAATGACAAATTTATCTTAACATCTTGGTTAATGTTTCGAGCGGCCGAGCAAATTTACCCGAAATAAATCTATTTACGGAAAGTCGTTATTGTTAAGCTTGGTTGGGATCCAGTGGAGTCATAAGTGGCGCTTTCAATGATAGTAAATGGGGCTACTTTAACATTGAAAGTTAATTCAAAAGGTCCTTAAGCTAGTGCCAATCGACTCTGTCTACGTTGATTTTGGCACGAGTCATAACAACCTCCACTATTTAATAAAAACCTAGAAGAGATTAGGTGAGGATCAAGAAATAGTGGAAGCCCTTTAATCATTGATAGCCTCTAATTATAAAATGCAATTGTATCATTCTCTATAGTCAATTTATCATCTACACAATACTTATGAAATATACCCTCTACTTTTTCAACATACTCGCTGTAGAACTCATCATTTTTATTCGGAGTATATGAGCCAGTTAAAACTCCATTTAGAAAACCATCTTTATTCACTTTGATATTATTTACAAATACTTTTTCATTGTATTTATGATCAAAAAAACAAGCTATCTTGCCTTTATCAGCACCTCCACTAAAACCTTTAAAGCTCTCACAATATTTTCGATTAACATTTTCAAGCTCAATCAAGTAAGGCTGCGATTCATTCTTTACGTTCCACACCAATATCGCTTTATTGTTTCTAGAAATCCGGTGAAATTCATTTTTAAAGCCATCAACATCAAACCAATGAAAAGCCTGTGCCACAACGACTAAATCTATTGAATTATTTTCAAGGCTTGTTTTTTCTGCCGAACCATTTACAACATAAATATTTTTATCATTAAAAAATTTATTCTCTGCTATTTGTCTCATTTCACAATTTGGTTCAACAGCAAATATTTCGCTGCCAATCCTCAATAATTGATTAGTTAATATTCCAGTTCCCGCCCCTACATCAGCAACTCTGTCTAGTCTATCCAGTGAGTGATTTTCAATAATAAAACCAATGAATTGCTCTGAGTAGTTCGGCCTATAAATATCATAAATTTCACTTTTAATAGTAAACTTTTCTTTTGAATCCATAATTAGCCCCTAATTTTTCCACAATAGATTTTCAACACAACGAGCTCAGTCACCTATGACAAGAAAATAAAATCGGGCCAAGACAGTTCATTTTTTATACAATTCAGATGATTGAGGGCAGCCACTAAATTTAACAATCATTAAATTAAGAATCCGCCCACTACTCCAACAGTATTTTTGAAAATAAACAGAAGATATTATCAGGAAATCACAAAGTACACTGCATGCTAACCATACAAGAAAAATATTCAGCTAAACTCCCCCTTGTGGCTGAGGACTAATGTTGTAACAGAAGATCAAGCCAAGATCACACACCAAACAAAGATTTATTGTAGCCCCCAGCTCGCCACCATTTAAACCCACAGCATTTAATGTACACTTTTATGCGGTTCAACCTTCCGAGCACTATTACAATGTGACTTTGTTCTTTATGCACCTGATTAAGCCATTTTTCAGGATCGAGTTTCAGGCGAAGCAAAATATCAAGGCAAACTTTTAAAGTTGCGCCTCGCCTCCCAAGTTTCAATTATCGGTCTGTCCAACCCACTAACTGAAAATAATCATCAAGTTTAAAGGCAATGGGTTTTTCATCTTGCCATGATTTATTTGCCAAAGCGTTTTGATCTTTAGGTGGCTTAGCTGTGCCTTTTTATGAGCGTATGCCTTAATTCGTTATTCAACACTGGTAAAATTAGCTTGCGGCGCGATACCTTCATTTATACCCAGTAAAAATAAATGCTCTCGTTACTCACCGCTTAACCCAGCACCCACAAAAAAACCGCCATTGAAAAATTCAAATGGCGGCTCTCCTTTTATGAGTACTCTGTTAACGGACTTACATTAGATTAAAACTCAGCGTGCCCAGACCCCACACCAATCAAACCATCTCCTTCCAGCTCATCGCGAATTCGTTCCACTTGATCGGCTGTGACATTCGGAGATTCATCGGTCCATGCTTGGCGCATGTAATTTATTAAATCAGCCATTTCTTGGTTAGATAATTCTTCAAATGAGTCCATGGCGTAAAAAGCAGTGGTGGCATTGTATTTTTGACTGGGAATGCCTCGTAATAAAACCGCTACACTATTGTATAAACTTGGGCGATTAATGGTGGCATTGCTTTGCATGGCAGGAGCTATTTTCGGCTTACCTTGCCCTTCTAAGCCGTGACAGCCTGAACACATATTTACATAGGTATTATGACCTGCGGCTTTTTTATCTGGCGTGCGTGCAATAATGGGTTTTGCTTCAACCGGTTTATCACTGTCTAGCAAGTAACTGGTCACGGCATTCATGTCACTCTCATTTAAGCGACTTAAACTGTGATACACCACCATGGACATTTCACCAAACACGGTGCCTTTATCGCTGTAGCCATTTTTAAAAAGCGAAGCCAATTCCGGTTTCGTCCAACCTTGAGCATTTAAACGCCCAGGAGTTATGTCGCTGGCTTCAAACCCAGCAATCACATTGCCTTGCATGGAGCGTGTTAAATCTAGCTCCATGGTAAAGTTTCTTGGGGTATGGCATTCGCCACAATGGCCAAGGGCATTCACTAAATAATTGCCACGATTCCAATTCACGCTTTTATTAGGGTCTTTTTCAAAACTGGAGTCCTCAGCAAATAATGCTTTCCAAAACCCTAAACCAAAACGTAAGTTAAATGGAAAGGCAATTTCATTATCGCGATTAACTTGCATCACAGCGGGCAAGCTCATGAAATACGCATACAAAGCTTGGGTATCTTCTTCCGTTAACAAGGTATAAGAGGTGTACGGCATGGCAGGATATAAGTGCCCTGCACTGCCTTTGCCTTCGTGCATGGTTTGGCGAAACAGCTCGTAGCTGTACTTTCCAATACCAGTGTTTTTATCTGGAGTAATATTGGTGCTGTATAACACACCAAATGGGGTATGCATGGGTAAGCCACCCGCGAACGGCATGCCCTCTGGTGCGGTATGACAAGCAATGCAGTCACCTGCTACCGCCAGATATTTGCCTTTTTCAATTTGCTCTTGGTTGGTGGTTTGCGCCTGTGAAAACTGCGCAGCCAGCAATAAAAAAGCCAACCATACAAACAAAGTTTTTATATTTTTCATGTGGCCTCCTATACCGTTAACCCAGGGGTTTTTAGAATTAACTCTTTTACCGCTTGGTAGTATTTTACGTAACCGGTGCAGCGGCAAATATTATCTTGCAACGCATCTTCAACGGTTTTTTCTACCTGGTCTTTATTAATAGGGTTTTTAGCGAGTTTTTCTACCAAAGCCGTGGCGGTATTGACAAAGCCCGATGTACACCAACCACATTGAAAACTGTAATGCTCTAAAAATGCTTGTTGCACGGGAGATAATTCACTCACCTCCCCTTGCTCGTTGGTTTTTGCATGCCCTTCAACGGTACGTACTTTTTTACCATCAAAATAACCCGCACCAGAAATGCAACTGCGCTCAACACTGGTGGTGCCATCGTCATTGTCTACCAGTACCACGCAGGCATGACACACCCCGGCGCCACAACCAAATTTGGTGCCGGTTAAATTCAGTTTTTCGTGTAAAAATTCAATCATCATGGTGTGATCGCTAACTTCAACCGGGCCAATTTGTTGGCCGTTGATGTTCATATTTATGGTTTGGCTCATGATTACTTTAACCCCTTAATTTTCTGGGTTTTTAAAACTGAAAAGGCATTATTAATGTTTTGCATATGGGTCATATTTTTCATCATGACTGCAAGGCCTCTTTCACTTTTTTGGCGGTAATGGGTAAGGATCTAAAACGTACGTTGGTGGCTTGATAAACCGCTTCAGCAATGGCTGGCACCACTGGAATCATCACCACTTCGCCTATGCCTTTACTTGGGGTGTTTTCATTTAAAGGCTCAAGTAAGGTATGAGTATGTTGCCATACCCCCACATCTTTACCCTTGGCTAAATCGTAACGGTTTAAGTTCCACTGGCCGGTACCCGGGCCTTCTTCTCCTAAAGGCAACTCTTCAAACAACGCATGGCCAATGCCCATGGCCACTCCGCCTTCTATTTGACCTTCTACTAACTTGCTCACTAAAGGGGTGCCACAATCTAACCACGAATGGGTTTTCACCACGACTACCTTGCCATTGCCTTTATTTACAGCCACATCGACTAGCGTGGCGCACGGGGCGTAATAGGTCACCATGGCGTTATTCATGGCCGTTGCTGGGTAATTCATTTTTTGGCGGTTAATTAAATGATAACCATGGCTCTTCATTAAATTTTTACGACGTTTATCGGCGCCGTTACCGTACTGCAACGCTAAGCCGTCTAGCTCTAGGGTTTCTTTATTGCCTAAAATGCTAAATTGCGCATCAGCCCAAGACCAACGGTTAAACGCGTGGGTCATTACCCCAGTTACTAGGCCCAGCTCGTGGGCTTTCGCTGCCAACTGCGCTAACGGCAAAGATGGTTTACCTGGCATGGTAAGCATTTCATCTTTCCATTTGGCAAGCTCTATATCTTTAAAGCTAATGCGTTTATTGGCCACCTTCTCTGTGGAGCCGCTCCAAATATGTTGCGCCGCTGGCCACAAACCGTAGCGGTATAAAACGCGGGCAGCGCCATGACTGGTATGGGTTTGAAAATAAGACGACATGGAAGCACTGGACGCCATGGCCACTACGGGTGTCCACTGCGGATTTTGCGCCATCTCATCTTGGCGAGCTTGGGAAGTAATATAAGGGTTGTCGGTTTGAAACTGCTTTAACGCCGCCCAGCTATCCATTTTGGCAAGGTTCACTTGGTGCGCAGTAGAGCCTAGGAATTTACCCACCGATACCGCTTGCGAAGTTTGTGTGCCGGTGCCCATTTCCATGAAGACAATGTCTAACTCAATTTTGCCTTCTGGACTAATGCGCACAGCGGAACTAGGAGCCGCAGCACCGGTGCCATAATCTTTTGTGGCAATACCAAAGCCAGTACCGAACAACATGTGCGGATTGTTTTTTTCAAATTCTTGTTTACGCGCTGCACGCTGCGTCCACATGGTGTGCTGCTTGGCTTTTTCTAAAATTTCCCCGTAACGTAATTCACCATTAGGAATGGCGCCCTGAGTATTGCGGAAACCCGTTTTCATGATATTTTTTTCACGTAACTCAATGGGGTCCATATTTAACTTTTGAGCCGCTTCATTAAGCATCATTTCCATGGACGACATGGTTTGCAATGTACCAAAGCCCCGCATGGAGCCGCAGTCAACGTTGTTACTTTGGTGAGCCGTGGCTTGAATGTCGTTACGAGGTAAATAGTAAATACCCTGAATGGCACTGGCCCCTACCATGGCAATGGCGCTACTGAAGTTACTGCGCCCGCCCCCATCTAAATTCATTTTGCTGTGTAAGCCTTGCAATTGGCCGGTTTTTTTATCAAAGGCCAACTTGTTATCCATGATAAATGGGTGACGCTTCAAACCTGCCTGAAATTGCTCAAACCGGTCGTTGGCTAAGTAAAGAGGACGGCCTTCTGAGAACAAAGCGGCGATGGTGCCGTAATAAGGGAAAATAGAATGATCTTTAGCACCAAAGGCACCGCCTACATAAGCACTGTGCACCACAATATTTTTAATGGAATGACCCATTTTACTGTGGGCTAAAATTTCAGCCACTTGCTCTTGGTAATCGTGAGGAGACTGACTGGTGGCCACCACGTGTAGGGTTTTAGTGGCTTTTTCCCAGAAACCATTAAAGGCTTCGGGTTCCATCATCATAGGGTCAACACTTTGCGAGGTGTATTGCTCGTCAATGATCAGCCAGTCCTCGGCATTTTTTTGCATTTTCTGTTGCACTTCATTGCCATAATACAAGCCACGTTCACTGACACTGCCCGCTTGATTAGGGTCTCCTTTCCAAACTGGCATGCGGCGCTGGTAGCTTGGGAAAAACAATCCATCTTGCAAGGGTGAGTACTTGTCTTTGCCCGACGCACCTTGCTTACCTTCTTCACGAACAATTCGCCATGCGGCGTATGGGTTGCTGGTGAATGGCTTAGTGGATTTTCCGTAACGCACCACATTGTCATTAAACTGCAGCTTTAATTTAGCTTCTTTAAATTGGTCAAAGTTTTCAAATAATAAAATGGCCACCGCGTGACCGTAATACTGTGGCGCGGCATTTTTAGCCACCAGCATGTCATTGCCAAAAAATGGCGGTAATTCTAATTTTTGTTTAACTAAATCTTCGGCCAAAATCACTTTAAATGGCTGAGCGTTTTCGGGGATATCGGTTAAATCCACATGGGAAAAGGTGTGGTCGACCTTGGTGGCGCGTATCACAAACCCGTAGGCCTGTTCTTTTGGCCAGCCGGCCATGTCTTGGGCACGAAAGTCTCGGCCGTATACTTTTTGACCAGTGACTTTGGCAATGCCATCTAGGCGAAACTTGGGGGCTTTGTACCCTAAAACCTGGCTAGAGTTAGACGCTTGTGCCACCGCTTCATTTAATGACAAAACCAAGGGTGCGGTATACAGGGTTACACCAGCTACCACACACTGCTTAATAAACTTTCTGCGCGGAAGTTCTTCGCTGTTACCGACCTGATCTACCATAAGCTCCTCTGGGGTTTCCTGTCATCCAAGGTGCATTATTTATACGTGAGTAATGCAGCACAGGAGACGTTTAGACTATTACAAATTATCTTGCAGTTTAAAAAGTGAACACTTTTTAATTCAAGCAGCTTTGGCTGAAACTGCACTAAATTGCCCGTTATTAACACGATTATTCTAGGCGGGCGCAATATAACCTGACCAAACAGTCAAGAAAAGAGTTTTATTGGTTTTTAGGTTTCATTAATGGCTTTTCAGCACTTTTCCCTGACGAATGCGCTTTACGTTCATATTCATAAGGTGGCGTAAGCCATAAGCGAACAGCCAGCGCTTGAGTCCTGACAAATTAGTTCCATGGGCCTCATAAAACTGATCGGGCTGCTCATACACCCCGAAATCATCGGCAATGCCTTCTTTCTGAATGTAGGTAGACTGCCCTTGCCAGTGCACATTGGGCGCGGCCAAACAGGGGGTGGCAATACCGTAACCACTAAACGATTGGCATTGACCTGCGAAGGTGGCCTGTACTTGGGTTAAGTACGCTTGGTCAATAATGTAACCTTCAAGATTAAGCCATTGACCATTAAGCTTCACTTCCACCCAGCTATGAATAATACGCTTAGGGGCCAATACAAATAAATAGTTGGGAATAGCGCCTTTTTGTAAGGCATTAAAAATCGTAAAACCGTGAAGGCGGCATTCAATACCAAGGGCCCGCAGCAACGCCATTAATAATGTCCCCTTGGTGTTGCACTGCCCATAACCGTCTTTCAAAACATTGCTGGCTTTCAAGGTATCTGATTTATTGTAACCAAAAGCCATTTGGTCGCGCACATAGTCATACACGGCACCAATGGCATCAAAAGGCTTTAAGCTGCGCCATTTCTGCTCAGCAATAAGCGCTTGAATGACAGGGCTTTCAAAGTCCAGCATTTCAGTACTAACAAGATAAGGGGATTGAGGTTGGAGCGTCGTTTGAGTGATGGGCAATGGCATGGTCACCTCCTAATTAAGATGAACCAAGCTTACTCTTTGCACCTACTATGAACTTGTATAATCCTGCTACGTTGGCACATTATTCATGCCAATAATGGCCGAGATTGCCAAGCCATCAGATATTAACGTTTACATGAATTATGACGGGGGTCCTCACCGTATTTAATGTCTTCGAGAACCTTAATAAGGGTTTCAAGCCAGCCAAACGCATGGGCGTCAAAGGTGGGCTGGCGCTGTAAATATTCGCTCACCATGGCAAACGACTTTTCTTGTATCTCTCTTAGCTTGGCCACATTGCCTTTATATTTTAGTAAATATTCGTGTAAGGGAAGGCCATCATCTTTACTTAAACGGTAGTTTGTAAATGCGCCCATTAAAGCCGTGTCTATGTGGTCCATAATGTCTTGCTCTTATTTTTATTGGTTGCCACTTCTTCCTTTAAGGAAAATGCAGGAGCAGGATCATAATGCAGTTTTTGCTCACCAAGCAATCAATGATTGCCTTATTTAGCAGACAAATGTACAGATTTAATATTTTTCTGAAAAACCGCATTTACCCGTTATTTCTCATAGCTTGAAATAATAGTGGTGCTGGCCACTGAATCAGTAAAATAGAGTGCTTTAACGGTTAAATATTCAGCGTCACTAAAAAAGCTATCCATATTATTGGCATTGGGAAAACACAGTGTAAATACACGGTTAATGGGCTCTTGTGTAGGGGATTTTAATACCTTAGACACTGTAAAATCATAACCAAACGCCCCCTGATATTGAGCCAATATTGGCATCATGGCCGCTCGGTATTGCCGATATTTTTCGTCATCTAACACTTCAAGCCCCACTAAAATTTCATGCGCCATTACTGGCTCCTAAATATAAAATGAACAACAAGATAGCAAATAACCCCTATACACAGGGAATTTTCAATAAGCCCCAAATAACCCTTACTTTAAGACAATTATTTAAAGCGGTATTTAAACTCCTAAGACAAACAGTAAACAAAACCTTCAATTGCGCCCCCTATCACCGACTAAAGACACCGCTATGCTATTATTAACCCAATAAACATGGGCAAAGTATTGGAGTGAGTGTGAATGTAAAGGCTCTTTGGCTCATGGCATGCTTAATGGCTTTTCTGCCTTCTATAAGCTGTGGTAATAGCGTCATACACGTTGATGACTCTCGCTATTATCACCTCATTCAGGAAGTGGATTTTCTGTTTGATTCATCTAAAACATGGGATATTAAACGGGTTAGGGAATCACAGAGCTGGCAACCCATCACCGGTAATTCCATTAACTTTGGTTTTCAAGATGCCAGCCCGTGGCTTAAATTCACCGTACAAGCCAATCAAGACGGCGATTACGTATTACACATCCCCTACCCCCTATTAGATTTCTTGGATCACTACAGCTTTATCAATAACTCACCCTATGAAACCTACCAAACAGGTGACCTTAGAGACTTTGATACTCGTGCGGTGAACCACATTGATTTTGTGTTTGCATACCCTTTAAAAGCTCAGCAAACACTCAGTGTATTTTTGCGCGTCGAAAGCCAAGGAGCATTAGAAGTACCCTTATTGTTTTCTTCTAATGAGGTGTTTGTTGATCATAATAATGACAGTATATTTTTAAGAGGCTGGGTATCGGGCATTTTATGGCTGATGTTGATTTACAACTTATTTATTTACATTGCTATTCGCGACCGGCTTTATGCTCTTTATGTGGTCAACGCCTTTGCCATGATGGTGGTATCCAACAGCTATGATGGCTTTGCGTTTCAAGTATTATGGCCATCAACTCCACACTTAAACACCTTAGTTTTCCCGTTTTTTAATGCCTTAATTCAAGCCACCTCTTTAATGTTCATGTTTGAATTATTAAATATAATGAAAGTTAAAACCTGGTATCGCCAGTATTTCTTAGGCTTGTTTTACTGTGTTTTACCCCTGCCCCTATTGGCGATCATTCTGCCTTATCACATCATTGTGCCGGTAGAAGTTATTTTTGCACTCATAGTTAACGGCTCTTCATTACTTTTAGGGTTACACCTTTCCTTAAAGGGAGATCGCTCTGCCATTTACTTTACCGTGGCAGTACTGCTTTTTAGCGTTGGCTTAATGAGCAATAATTTGAAAAGTTTAGGCTTACTGCCCACCAATTTCTTTACCCAACATGCCTATCAAATTGGTTTTTTCATTGAAATGGTGGTGTTGTCACTGGCATTAGCCCAGCGCATCGATACCGCCAAAAAAGAGCGTTTATTCGCCCAAAAAGAAAACATTAAAAACCTTAGACGTTATGCTGACCTGTACAGTGATTCGTTATCGGGTAACTTCCAAGTTAAAAAAAACGGGCAGTTAATATCCGTCAATAGCGCCTTCACGCAAATACTGGGCTACCCATCCAACGCATCTCTCATGGCATCGCCGGTTGCGGATAATATCGAGTTATTAGCCCATGACCCGAATATGCCGGCCAGATTGTTAAAGCTGTTGAGAGTCAATGGACGCGTCATTGACTTTGAAGAGCAACTAAAACGTAAAGACGGCAAAGCGTTGTGGGTGTCATTATCTATGCGCCCTTCAAAAGGCAGCGATGAAGCCGTAGCGCATTACGAAGGATCACTCATAGACATTAGTGAACGCAAAGAAAATGAAACCCTAAGAGAACAAGCCCTTAAAGAAAGAATGGCCTCGATGGAGCAATTGATCATGGGGATTTGTCATGAGCTAAATACGCCTCTTGGCAGCTCTATGACCGCCTTAAGTCACATAAGAGACTTAGTGTCACGGCTCAGTGATAGCTATCACGAAAAAGCCTTAACCCGTGATTTATTTCAAGACGTCATTATGCAGGAACTGGAGTCCTTGGATTTCACTGAAGCCAATCTTGCTAAGGTTAGTGAACTCATACAGCAATTTAAAATCAGCACCATTTTAAAAACCGATTACGAACAAGTTGAAAGCCACTTAATAACGCTCATCAATGAGTCTATACAGACGCAACAAGAAAGGATCGGGCAATTAAAGGTTAACGTCACCATAAACTGCAAGCCAACGCTTTGTATATACCACTACGCTCAAGCCATTTTCGAAGTCATTGAACAACTGGTAACGAATAGCCTTGACCACGCTTTCCAAAGTGATCAAGACAATCAAATTACCATTAATGCCACACAGGACAATGACAACATTGAAATCATTTACCAAGATAACGGCGTTGGATTAAGCGCCGAAAATAAACAAACTTTATTTAACCCGTTTTATACCACCCAACGAGGCATCAAAGGAAAAACAGGGTTAGGCATGTACTTGGTATTTAATTTAACCAGCCAAGTATTAAAAGGGTCAATTGAAATTCTAGAGACACAAACAGGGTTAGCTTTTAAACTAACCCTACCCAAGGATTTGAGCCTTTTAACATCATAGAAAAGAGCTTTTCGATGCTGTATTAATTACATGACCACCCGCATTGAACAAGCATTAACAAACAAATTAAAACTAAATTAAACTTTGCCATTACTAACCGGCTCTAAGTCTATTTATGGATTAACATGCTAGGGACACAGACGAGTTTATCCTAATTAAATCTAAATAATACCGCCTATGTTTATGTCTAATTAGGGTGATCACTACCACTAAAAAATATGGGCCAAAAGCTAATCATTCCTATTTGAAACTGATATTTAAAGTGTCATTAAGGGTTAAATTTCGTAAGAACTCTGGGTTGTTAATAATCGTTTTCATGCACTGAAAAAGCCCTCACTTCGCCATGGGGGTGCAAATTAAGGGCTGTAGCGTGACAACGGGTGCTTTTTAACCAAAATAAGTTAAATCAATAACCAGTATAAGCCAGATTTTTTAGATTTATGGCCAATTGAGACTAGGCTTAGCTTAAATTATAGAGCTATCTGACCTATAATCCCGCCGTTATTTTTAAGTTGGCCTGTTTCACAGTCCAACACCTGATGGCGGAAAGTCACAGGTTAATTTGATATTGAGTGAGAGATTCGTATGAGCTTGTATACAGAATACCTAGCAGAAATTGAGGTTCGTAAAAACGACCTTGGATTGAACCCAAAACCGATTGATGGAAGCGATCTACTATCTGAGATCATCGCTCAAATTAAAGACACTGGTAATGAGCACCGCACCGCTTCTCTAGACTTCTTCATCTACAATACGATTCCAGGTACCACTCCAGCCGCGGTCGTTAAAGCTGCGTTCTTAAAAGAAATCGTACTTGGCCAAGAGAAAGTAGAAGAGATTTCTGCTGAATTCGCTCTTGAGCAACTGTCTCACATGAAAGGCGGCCCTTCTATTGAAGCGCTTTTAGACATCGCTTTATCTGACGATGCTAACGCTCGTTCGGCTGGTGAAGTGCTTAAGTCTCAAGTATTCCTATACGAAGCAGATACTTCACGTATTTCTGACGCTTTCAAAGCAGGCAACGCCATTGCTAAAGACCTTTTAGAAAGCTACGCAGCTGCTGAGTTCTTCACTAAGCTTCCTGAAATCGATGAGAAAATTGACGTAGTAACTTACATCGCCGCTGAAGGTGATATCTCTACTGACCTTCTTTCTCCTGGTAACCAGTCTCACTCACGTGCTGACCGCGAATTACACGGCCAGTGCATGATCACACCTGCCGCTCAGCAAGAAATTGTTGCCCTTGGTAAGAAGCACCCAAATGCTAAAGTGATGCTAATCGCTGAAAAAGGCACAATGGGTGTTGGTTCTTCTCGTATGTCGGGTGTGAACAACGTAGCTCTTTGGGCGGGTAAGAAGACATCTCCTTACATTCCGTTCATCAACAACGCACCAGTTGTTGCGGGTACTAACGGTATCGCACCAATCTTCTTAACCACTGTTGGTGTAACCGGCGGTATCGGTCTTGACCTTAAAAACTGGGTTAAAAAATTAGACGCTAACGGCAACGCAGTTAAAGATGCAAACGGCGACAACGTATTAGAAGAAGCTTACTCAGTGGCCACTGGTACGGTTCTTACCATCAATACTAAAACTAAGAAACTTTACAACGGCGACAAAGAGCTTGTTGATGTTGCTGATGCGTTCTCTCCACAGAAAGTTGAATTCATGAAAGCCGGCGGTTCTTACGCTCTGACTTTCGGTAAGAAACTACAAACGTTCGCGGCTGAAACATTAGGTGTTGAAGCGCCTACTGTATTTGCGGCTTCTAAAGAAATTTCTGTTGAAGGCCAAGGCCTGACGGCTGTTGAAAAAATCTTCAACCGTAACGCAGTAGGTGTGGCATCGAATACACCTCTACACACTGGTTCTGACGTTCGCGTTAAAGTGAATATCGTAGGTTCCCAAGATACAACGGGCCCAATGACGTGTCAGGAACTAGAAGCCATGGCGGCCTCTACTATCGATCCTGGCGTTGATGGTGCTTTCCAGTCTGGTTGTCACACAGCTTCTGTATGGGATAACAAAGCTAAGGCTAACACGCCTAAGCTAATGGAATTCATGAACGCATTCGGCGTCATCACAGCACGTGATCCGAAAGGCGTTTACCATTCAATGACTGACGTAATCCACAAAGTATTGAACGACATCACTGTTGATGATCGTGCCATCATCATCGGTGGTGACTCTCACACTCGTATGTCTAAGGGTGTCGCGTTCGGTGCTGACTCTGGTACGGTTGCGATCGCACTTGCCACTGGCGAATGTGCAATGCCTATCCCTGAGTCTGTTAAAGTGACCTTTAAAGGCCACATGAAAGACCACGTTGATTTCCGTGATGTTGTTCACTCAACTCAAGCGCAAATGCTTAACAAGTTCGGCGAAAACGTTTTCCAAGGCCGTGTAATCGAAGTACAAATCGGTACTTTGCTTGCTGACCAAGCGTTTACCTTTACTGACTGGACTGCAGAAATGAAAGCGAAGGCTTCTATCTGTATTTCTACTGATGATACTTTGGTTCAATCTTTAGAATTGGCTAAAGCGCGCATCCAGATCATGATTAACAAAGGCATGGAAAACTCTGCAAACATGCTTCAAGGTCTTATCGATCTTGCTGACAAGCGTATTGCTGGCATCCAGTCAGGTGTTGAGCCAGCACTTGCCCCTGATGACAACGCTAACTACTTCGCTGAAATCGTTGTGGATCTAGACTTGATCGACGAGCCAATGATTGCTGACCCAGACGTAAACAACGAAGACGTTTCTAAGCGTTATACGCATGATGTGATCCGTCCAACTTCTTACTACGAAGGTCGTAAAGTTGACCTAGGTTTTGTTGGTTCTTGCATGGTGCACAAAGGCGACATGCAAATCATCGCGGCTATGCTTCGCAACATGGAAGCACAAGGTAAAGAAATCAGCTTCAAAGCACCGCTTGTGATTGCGCCACCAACGTACAACATCGTTGATGAGCTAAAAGCAGAAGGCGATTGGGAACTTCTAGAGAAGTACTCTGGTTTTGAATTCTCTGATACCAATCCTAAAGAAGCCGCACGTACTAAGTACGAAAACATCATGTACCTAGAACGCCCTGGTTGTAACCTATGCATGGGTAACCAAGAGAAAGCAGAAGCCGGTGATACTGTTCTTGCCACTTCTACTCGTCTTTTCCAAGGCCGTGTTGTAGAAGACTCTAAGGAAAAGAAAGGTGAATCTCTACTAGGTTCTACGCCAATGGTTGTACTGTCTACTATGCTGGGTCGCTTCCCAACAATGGCTGAGTACAAAGAAGCCGTTGCAGGTATTAACCTAACAAGCTTCGCGCCACCGTCTGAAGACCTAGCGCGTCCAGCGATTCCTCTTAAAGTGGTTTAATGACATACAGGGTGTACTTGCCAAAGCTGTTCCATACAGCTCTCGGCATTTTTTACATCCTTGTAGGTCATGCCGCGTAGAACATGGATGTTCGCCAGCGGCGCAATGCTTTAAAAGAAAATAAAAAAGTCAGGGATTGAAATACATCTCTGACGCCTTTTAAGAGATGACTTACGCCCGTTGACGTACAGGATGTACTGATATCGCTTTAGATAGGATTTCTATTTAGCGGTGAGTTTTTTCTTAAAGCATAAAAAAGCCCAAGCAATGAGAATTGTTTGGGCTTTTTTGCTTTTAAAACCCGTTATTAGATTTTTAATAAATGGCAAGGCCTTAAATTTCAATAGGGTTTGAGTTTTTATTTTACATACATCAAACATACCAATAGATTAGTAGCCTACAGTTTGAAATTAGGCTATCAACCAGTGAATTATACTAAAGAAGAATATATATCCCTGCTTGGCAAAGACGCCCTCTATATACAAAAATCTATTCATAACACTGGAAAATTAAGTTATTTCGGCGGATACCCTACACTTCCAAAACAGTTAACATGGCCCACAACTATATACGAAGGAAAGAAGACTCAACTTCCATTTCTTGCTCAAATTAATTTAATAGACTTGCCTGGAGACAATAAATACCTCCCTAAAATGGGTGTTTTATATTTCTTTTACGACATTTCATTTGAAGAGCACCAACACCCTTCACCAACCTGTGTATTGTATTCTAAAGAAGTAAATGATAAAGAAGCAAAGCCTAGTAAAGAGCTACTCCCCTCTTTTAACAATGACCTCATGATGACCGGACTATTTTTATATAGGCATCCTGACATCTTGTATGTACACCCAAGAGATTGCTACCCTAAAAATGAGGTATCATTTTTTAAATATAAGGATATAAACAATCCTATTCACGAATACACTGAGAATATAGAAAATTTTTCGTTTTTTGATGAGCAAAAAATCGAAAGAAAAAAACTCATTTCGAAAAGCATCGATACTAACTTTGCTTACCAAGAAAAAAACATACACCCAAGCATCCATAATCTAATTGACCGAGATAAACTACCTAACTGGCTAGTGGGACAGCTGGAATATAAGTCAGAAAAGATTAAAGAAAGCCCTTTTGCAAAGGACTGGCCGCAATCTTGGTTTCATATTGAAGTATTTTGCCATGAATTTAAAAAAGGGCTTAGTAAAAACAAAGGGATTGTAAAAGTAGATGATGAACTTCTGAATTTTTTAATGATAACCTGTGAAAATTGGTTGAGCCTTGCACAAAGCTCAGTACACTCTGAAAAAGTACCACTAAATAATGCTTTAGAGTTTAGAGACTGGATATTCGAAAACTACTTAAAAGCTCTCAATACAACCTCAAATTCCAATGCTTCTTCTACTATTCGGTTTTCTATTGAGTCCTCTGTATCAAGCTTTATGTTTGCCACAAACTGGCTTTTCGATCTAAATGATAGTGGTGTATCAGTATTTAGTGAAAATCAAATAGAAATCATTGACCAATATAGAAAGGAGAGTGCACATAACCCACATCAAATACTCGGCTATGGTGAGCGTAATGACAGACTTGAGTACGAAGAAGTATCTTATGAAGATTCGATATTACTATTACAATTAAGCTGGGACGATACAATACTTTGGAGCTTCGGAGACCTGAGCACCCTTCAGTTCAGAATATCTAAAGAGAGTCTAAAAGCCCTACGCTTTGAAGATACTACGATGGCACTAATATACTAAAGATGTAAACTTCGATTCTAAGTTAATCTAAGCACTGCGCTGACCTAGATAATATCGTTCTTGCTAGTTCTTCCCGTCTTTTTCAAGGACATGTTGTAGAAGATTCAAGCGATAAGAACGATGAAACTCTACTAGGTTCGACTCTATTGGTTTTACTTTCTACCGTATTGAATCGTTTCCCAACATTGAAAAAGTACTAAGTCGCTGTTGAAGATGCTCTCTTAACAAGCTTTACGCCACCGCCTGAAGACCTAGCGCGTTCAGCAATTTCTCTTAAAGCTGTATAAGCTTTAAGAGAAAGAGATCAAAATAGAGCATTCAATAACAGTCATGAGGGGCTTTGATGAAATAACTCGCGCCCGTTGACGTACATGATGCCTATCTAGCGGTGAGTTTTTTGTTTAGAGTTCAGCCTTCCCTTTCCAATCGATATACTTTCTACTTACACTTAGTCACAATGTCTCTCTGCCCTTAAATAGAAGAAAAATGAGATTTGAAATGATCAATAGAAAGATTCTAATTTTAGGTGGCTATGGAAACTTTGGAAAACGTATCGCTGAAGATCTTTCTAGCATTCAAGGCATCACTTTATTGATAGCCGGCAGAAATATAAATAAAGCACAAACTTTGGTAAACAAGTTAACGCCTACCGCTAACGCACAGTTAACGGCCTTAGCAATCGATATAAACAGTGAGAGCTTCAGGCAAGATTTGAAGTCATTATCTCCCTTCCTTGTTATACATACAGGCGGCCCTTTTCAAAATCAAGATCACAGGGTTCCTAAAGCCTGCATTGAGGCTGACACGCATTACATTGACCTTGCCGATGACAGTAAATTTGTTTGTGACATCCAACACCTAAACCAAGAAGCTAAAGCAAAGAACTTGTTGATCATAAGCGGGGCTAGCTCTGTGCCTGGGTTATCATCAGCCGTATTGGATTATTACCAACCGCAATTTTCCAGTATCCAAGATATAGAGATTGCCATTGCTCCTGGGAACAAAGCAGAACGAGGTGCAGCCACAATTGGAGGGATATTATCCTATATCGGTAAACCGATTCCCGGCTTTAAGAACGGCAAGCAATTCCCGTCTTATGGTTGGATGAACATACAAAAGGTTAATTTCGGAGGAATTATTGGAAAACGCTGGCTCGCTAATGTTGATGTACCAGACCTTTCCATTTATCCAACACGTTATAACGTGAAAGGTTCAGTTTCTTTTCAAGCCGGTTTAGAGCTCACTGTTTTGCATTTAACGATGAACATAATGGCTTGGTTAACCAAATTACGTCTGTTTCAAGCCTGGAACAAACTCACCAAACCAATTTATTTTATAAGTAAAATTTTTTCTGTGTTTGGAACTAATAAAGGTGCCATGCGTATATCCATAAATGGTGAGGATGGGAGAACGACCAAAAAAATTATATGGACCTTATTTGCTGACAATGGTGTTGGGCCCTACATTCCAACGGTTTCTGCCATTATAATGGCCAGAAAGCTAATATTTCAGGGAACAAACATTACAGGGGCAATGCCTTGCTTAGGACTATATGAATTGGCCGATTTCTCTCCTTACATTGAAAGCCTCGGCTTAACCACTCAGGAGTCTTGTGATGGATAGTTACTTAACACTCAAGTTAATTCACATTCTTTCCTCAACGGTTCTGTTGGGCACGGGAGCTGGTATTGCCTTTTTTATGCTGACCGCCTATCTTTCTAAATCTGCCACCGCCCTATTGGTAACCTGTAAAAATGTAATCTTAGGGGACTGGGTATTTACTGCTCCTGCCATTATCATTCAAGTAGTAACCGGTATTTTACTCATGAAAAAACTCAATTATGACTTTACCTCTACTTGGTTTTATTTAGTAATGGCATTATTTTTAGGCATTGGTTTATGTTGGTTACCCGTAGTAAGAATTCAGTACGTACTTAATGGCATTATCAGAGACTCTACTGATAAAAACGAAATTCCAGAATCATTCCATAAGCTCTTTCGAATTTGGTTTATTTTAGGTATACCTGCTTTTCTGATGGTCATTGGTATATTTTACTTAATGGTATTCAAGCCTTTCTTATAGCAAGCAATGACTAATAAAATGATATTCTTCGCTAAACTGTCTCTATCCTTTTTATGGATATTCACTGGCATAACGTCACTGTATTTCTCACCTGAAATAGGCTATGAAATTTTAGCTGGCGGTGGTGTAACAGGTTTTTCCGCAAATGCCTTGTTAATATCAGTCAGTGTTCTGGATATCATATTGGGGATATGGGTTCTTACTCACATTAATCTTAAGTGGTGTTATATTATCCAACTTGCAACCATCATTCTGTATTCTATCCTCCTGTCTTTTATTGCTCCCGATTTTTGGCTACACCCCTTTGGCCCAATCACTAAAAATCTCCCCATCATCGCGCTTATATTATTTATGCTAATTGCTGAAAATAAAAAAATGGAACATTAAAAACCGACTAAATCCATGTAGATTTAAGCGGCTTTTTCACTGATAAGTGCTTATATAAATCTTCAAAAATCTGATCGCAAGGCTACTAAGTGTCAGAGTTAAGCTGCATTCTTACCTGCACTGTACGAAAGCCCATCAATAATGCCATCGGCCATTAACTTTGAAAGTGCTTTGATTATGTCGGTTTCCTGCTTACTAAAGCCTTCTTCTAAGTTGCAGGCAAACATCAAAATAAATTCATTATGCTTCGGGCATTTAAAGGGGTAGCCCACTATATGCTGAGCCATGGTATTTTTGTGTAACTCACGCAGAAAGCGTTCGTCGTGGCGCTTAATGGAAAGCTGACGCAATGCAGGCAAATCTAACCACTTTGTATCTAATGCGGATACTAGATCACGACCAAAAGCTTTGTTTAGAGTCACATGACGGTGTTTAAAATTAACATCTAATGCAGCAGGCACCGAGCTATCCAGTTCTGCGCGATTATCATCCATCACCATTAAACCAATCCAACTACAACCCAATGCATCTTTACCACTGTTGTATATACGCTGTAATTTTGTGGGCACATCTCCTGGTTTATTGATATCTCCTAGCATATCCATAAACAGCTTTGAGCGAGATGAAAGATCATTAAAGGCTTCTTGTAATTGCTTCGCCTCACCAATCCCGCTTACCTTAACTTTTTTCCCATAATCACCTGCGGCTACTTCTTTACATACCTTTGTAGTGGACACGATTGGGCGCACAATAAATTGTGCAAATAAAGCTAAGATAATGCTAATCAACACTAGTACTGATCCCGATACTAACCAGCTGACTAATTCATAGCTTTGTGAGAACCAAGTATTAGCCAGCTCTACTTTTGTATAAAGAGCGTGTGTACGTTTGGCTAAGTTTTCTTGAGTTGTAATGATATGGTCAGCAGCCCACTCTAAACGGGGCTCAGATGGGCTGCCTATTTCTTGCTCCAAATTAATTAAAAAAGTCCCCCAAAACTCCTGCCATGACAACTGCTCCTTAATGGCTTTATCTAAGGGGCTATCGTTTGAAAACATAAGTTTGAATGCACCACTATTTTGTAAGTTGTAAGCGGGTAATTGCGCACTTTCAGTGGCCTCACCAATGGAAGTTAATCTTTGCTGGAATTGTTTGTAGAATACCGCTACATCGCGGTTATAGCTTTCGAAGTCTCGCGGAGCATTTAATTTATAATGTTGAGCTTGCTTTTGTATGCTGGCCACCTCAAGTTCTAACTTACTTACCTGCCCTTGCCAATCCCTTAATTGGTTTTGCAGCACACTGGCCTGCTGCTGACTGAGAGTTAATGCCACTAGGCACAATACCAAGAGTAAAGCCCCCACTATAAATTGAGCCATTATGTTTTTACGAAGATTCATGGGAGTGCTCTAAATTGGATTTAGCCCTTATGACTGATTAAATAATGGAAAGTTTCGGTTAATTATCTATATTTGAATAAACAACCCCATGAAGTACCAAAGTATTGCGCAGGTAAAATAAAGCTATCATTAGAAAAATACAGTTTAGGTACAGTCTTGCGAATCTATACAGTGTATTCTTACTAAGAACACGTCTGTGCACTTTATTCAATGTCGCTGCATATTTTCCATAATTGCGTGAATAACAATCTAAATTCTCACACAAGTAGGCTAACGAATTTCTTCCCTAGACTGGAAATCCCAGTGAGGCTTAATTCCTACACTTATAATATTTTCTATTCAGTAGGGCCCATATGCACATAGTTAGCGCATTTCATTAATACACAAACCTTATTTTTATGAGTTGACTGCGAATACTGAAAGTAAAAATTCTCGTTTTTCTTAGGTGCCTTAGAAATCAATCGAAAATAATTAGGGTCATTCACGCCCATTGTTCGCACCAGAAACGACTCTGACCGAATAGGATAATCCCTGTCTTGAATTGCTAATCCAAAGGCGCAAAAGCTCTATTTTTTAGTATTGTTAGGTATTTTATTATGGGGAATACTCATCCCATATAAAAATAACAATATGATGCATCATGAAAACTAAAACCACGACAAGAATTTTCAAAGGCTTCCTGGCTTTTATAATTCTGCTTGCCACGTTTAATAGCCAAGCCATTATCACCCATACACTGCAAGACAATACTCTTCATGCAAAAGTAAATGACTGGCGAATCCCTTCTAAAAGCGTAGCGTTATTTCATCAATATACTTCCTTTAAAAATCCAGAATTAACCGAAAGCCAGCTACTAAAAAACATCATTGAAAATCGTTTGCTAGCCCATTACGCCAAAGAAAATATTGGACTATCCGTTATTTCAGATGAAACCAAGGTGGGATTTAAACAAGAACACGCCACACAAGCTCAACTCATTAATGTTATCAAGTCTCAATATCAAACTGATATCAGCCATAGCATCACCCAGTTACAGGGTGGCAATCTTAAAAGTGTCATTACAACACCACTTACCTTGTCTAAATTAAAACTGAATGGTCTTTTCACCATGACAAAAGCTATGGAATACACACTCAGTCATCAACAAAAAAATAAGCTTAAAGATATACCTTTATTAATTTTTCAATTCCCAAAGACCTCCGAGAAAGCCATTACGCTTTGGGATATTTATGAGCGAACCAACATGCAAGAAAAAATGGCGCTTTTAAGGGAAATACTGCCACATTGAAAAAACTCACCTACCAACATTTGTCTTCATTATATGTATTACACTGGGTAAAACACTTCACTAATATCAACGAAAATGAACTGGCTAACTTAAAACAGTTTATTTCTGATAATCGCATCGCTCGCCAATATCAGCTTTATAGCGGTGTAAAAACCGCCGTACATCATAGTAACCAAGCCCTGCGAAAATTTTCTAAACAGGTTTCCCAACAAAAAGTTGAGCAGTATTATCAAGCAAACAAAGAAGATTTTAAAACCGTTAAACAGGTAAAAGCTCGACACATTCAACTTGCCAGCCAATCACAGGCCGACAAGGTATAATGGGTGATGGATTATTATGTGGAAGAAAACTTAAATGACTTCAGCCTTGTAAGCCAAGCCATGAATGATTTCACCCCACTAAACAGCCGTGCGACGGAAATAAGAGGCCTGCTAACCGAAGGGGGGGATTATTCATACGCATTGGGGGGAATTGTATTAGAAAGCAAAGTGCACGAGGAACGTGTACAAACCGCTAAGCTAATGATTCCCCATTCCACTGCCATGGTGGTACATATTTTAAATCATGCGGCCGAGCAATTCTAAAATTCTTCCTAGTCGCAAACAAAAAATAGGCAGTCAATTGGCTGCCTATTTTAAAAAGTGCCTATCTACAAAGGAAGTGATATTTCTACCTTAATGCCCCTATTCACTGCACTGTTAACCGTAATATTGCCACTTAATTCACTCTCCACTAGCTGTTTCACAATTGACATACCCAATCCATTCCCCCCTTCCCCTGCCTTGGTGGTGTAATACTCATCGAAAATTCGTTGTAGGTGATGTGGCTCCATTCCGTTGCCGTTGTCTGAATACGCTAAATGTAGCCTGTCACCTTTAATCTCATGGCTCATACGAATTTCCCCAATATCAATTCCTTCAAAGCCATGAAGTATTGAGTTATTAATCAAATTAATGATGATTTGAGATAACGCACCAGGCTGAATCGTCATTAATACTCCATAAGGAATTTTAATTTTTATTGTGTGATCCAGCCTTTTCAAACTGGGCCTTAAACTGAGTAAAACCGCCTCTAAATAAGATCTTAAATCAATCTCAAAAACACGATTACTACACTGATCAATTGCCACTTCTTTAAAGCTATTCAATATAGAGTTGGTGCTTTCTACATTGCTCATTGCAATATCAATGGCTTCAGAAGATAAATTTAAGAATCTTAATAAGTCAGCTTTCTTTAGGGCCCCAGAATTTAGCACATCGAGGGTTTGCTTAACCCCTTCGTTTAAAGACCCAACAGCCATTCTAAGGGAGCCAATAGGGGTGGATACTTCATGGGCTATGCTTGACACTAATCTTCCGAGTCCAGCCATTTTTTCAGTTTTAAGTAGGTTTATTTTTAAAAGCTGCTGGCGCTCAAGGGCGCGCACTTGATTAGTCACCCTAGCCAAAACTTCCAAATCTTGTAATGGCTTTAGAATGTAATCAATGGCACCTACCTCAAAACCCTTTTGAATGTGCTCTTGCTGGGAAAGTGATGTGACAAATATAATAGGAATGGCCTCACTACTGGCATGGGCTTTTAAACGCCGGCAGGTTTCAAATCCATCAATACCCGGCATAATCACATCTAACAAAATCATATCAGGTCGATCTTTAGCCACCATTTCAATGGCTTCGATGCCGGTAGCGGCCTCACTAGTATGATAACCCGCCTCTTCAAGTAGCGCCTTTAAGAGCTCAATATTTGACTGGGTGTCATCTACAATTAATATATGGGTTTGCTCTGATTTCACGTAAGACACCAAGCCTAGAGAAAGAACGCGTATTCATGGCATCAGGCGTCACCAGTCACCCCCTTAGTCTAGCAGCCGCGATGTCTGCGGCTAATCAATTAGCCTATAACCAGAACAATTCTTATTCCCTTTAATATTAAATAACCTAAGCTATTTCGCGAAACCCGCAGAAAACATTATAAACTTCCATAAAAAAGGCTACCCGAAGGTAGCCTTTTTATTTAAAACTTATCATTTACCACTACATCATGGCTTGTAAGTAATTGGGTAAGCCAATGCGAGCAATTAAACCTAACTGTTTTTCCAACCAATAAGTATGGTCTTCTTCAGTGTCCTCAAGCTGCTTAACCAGCATGGCACGGGTTTCGTAGTCTTGTTCGGTTTCGCATAGGGCAATGGCGTCTTTCAAATTCTTAACCACTGAATATTCAAGAGCCAAATCGTTTTTCAGCATTTCTTCTACATCTTTGCCCACGTTAATAGGGTCACGCTTCGCAAGATTAGGCGTACCTTGTAAAAATAAAATACGCTTAATCATTAAATCAGCATGCCCTGTCTCGTCTTCCATTTCATGGGAGATGCGTTCAAATAATTTTTCCAACCCCCAATCTTCATACATTCTTGAATGCACAAAGTATTGATCCATGGCAGTTAATTCACCGGCCAATAAATCATTTAATACATCAATAACTTTTTGATTACCTTGCATATCAATTCTCCTGGTAATTAAGCGTGCATCATCGATTGTAAATAATTCTCAATGCTAACTTTATTCACTAAGTCCAGCTGAGTTTCTATCCAGTCAAGGTGCTCTTCTTCGTACTCTAAAATCTCGGCCAACATGTCGCGGGTAACGTAATCAGAAAGGCTTTCACACAAGGCTATAGAATCTCGTAAATCTTGCAATGTCGTCACTTGTAATTGAAAATCACTTTTCAGCATTTCCAATGGGTTTTCGCCTATCTGTAACTTACCCAATTTTTGTAGATTAGGCAGACCTTCCAAAAACAAAACACGCTCAATAATTTTATCGGCTTGCTTCATGTCTTTAATAGATTTCTTGTATTCCACTTTATCTAGCGCTTCAAAACCCCAGTTTTTAAACATACGGGCGTGAAGAAAATACTGGTTAATCGCAACCAGTTCGTTTCCTAAACACTTATTAAGCTGCTCGATGACTTTACTATCGCCTTGCATGATCAATGGCCCTTTTTATTCTATGGTTATTCAGCGTTATTTTGATTTCTGGATAATATAGAATACTGATAAAAAGCCAACCTAAAATACACTTAAAACCCTGTATATAGGCACTTTTTTACAAAAACTGGTTTATTGACGACACGGATAGATAATAGCAATTAGTTGCATTTAGATTAAAAGATAAAACAGTTTCTTTTGATCAATCTTCAACCATTTAATTAAAGGTGCACTCACTATTCCCAAAAGAATAAAACCAACATTTCCTTTCACCTGTACTGTTTAAAAGATTATCAGCCTTATCCCACTCAATAAGGCAAACCTGTAAAGTTTTATATTTACCTATTTGTGCATAGCTCCTTAGCAAGAAAAGGAAGCACCAATAACAGGTGGTACTTACTGCAACACTGCTAGCGGTTATTTTCTGATCGATTAATAATAAATATACAAAACTAAAAGGCACATGTGTTTCACTACTTTTCTTCTCCTCTGTTTTTAAACGTGAGGTGTATCACGCTTTATTTTATATTGTTCAAACCTATACCATATGGCAGGGGCCGCGGACTGGCTCACTTTATAAGATTAGCCATTAGAAAATTACGATTTTTCGGGGCTTGAACATGAAGAGAATAATGAGTTTGTTGGCGCTACTATCAGCAGTTATTTTATTGGGCGGCTGTTTACATAAAACTTCGGAACAAGCCAGCCTAAGTGGTCATTCTAGGGTGTTAATTGGGCAGTTATTTGATGCTCCTTTGGCGAATATTCATTATCACAGTGATCACTTCACAGGTGTCACCAGTACCCAAGGTGAATTTCTCTATCTTCCAAATGACCGCATTACCTTTACCTTAGGGAATTACCAGTTTGCCAAGGTTAAAGCGGCGCCTCATTTAAGTCTCAGTGATCTATTCCCAGGCAGTCAATCTCATCATTCAGTCATTAACCTGCTCCGCTTATTGGGATCCATCAGTGAAGTCACGGTTGATAATAAAGTGATATTGCCAAATCTAGCTGAGTTAGATTTAGCGGCACTGGATTTTTCTCAAAGCCTCAGGCAGTTTGCTAAAGATCCGTTGGTTTTGAAGTTATTGACACATCTAGGCAATCAACTTAACACTCAGCAGTGGGTGCCCAGTGAAGTTGTGTTTGATCTGTTGCAAATAATGAATCATGGCCCCCAGAATGAAAGCCATTCGCAACATATACCATTACAAATGAGTTCTTTATAGTGACTACGTTAAAAAGCCCTTTAAAGGTCGCCTAGCAGGCGCTTCTTAATTGAGCCTCATTGTTCCAGTTGAGAGTTTGTAACAACTTGGGGAGTTTCAGGTACATCATAGAAGCAAAACCTTCATGCTCATAATAGTGACTTATGCTATTAGGCAACAGTACCTGTAATTCTTTAGAAAACGCCTTGGCCACAGAATCCCCTTCCCCATAAAAAATGTGACACGGTTGCTTTATTTCAGCAACATCAAATCCCCAAGCTTGTGTGGTTAAGATGATATCCTGTAATAGAGCTTCCACTCCTTGGCGAGTGCTTTCGATAGCTTGTAACTTCACTGGACTTTTCACTTCCGACAACCCAAGAATTTTTGCATCTGCTTCGTTAAATAAACCCAACAAATGACGATAAGATTCTTCAGGCTTGCGCTTAAATTCAAACATACTCAAACGCATGGAATACAACGCCAAGCGGGGCCAAGACTGACAAAATTGGGGAAAGTGTCGATAAAAAAACGGTGCCCCTTCTATCTTGGCTGGATCCACCTTGGGTGAAAATGATTCAATTAGCATGATTTCTTTCACTCGCTCTGGGTAAGCATGGGCCATGGCCAGCGTAAAACAACCGCCAGCCAGTGTGCCTAACAAATATGCAGAAGTGATATTTAAATAATCGAGTAATTGCACAATGTCTTCCGGGTAATCCAACATGCTTTCATAAGGGGGCATGGAGGACAAACCAAAACCAGCGCGCTCTGGCACAATGACACAAAACCCTTGCGCCAATAGAGATTCCATATATAAGGTGGCTTCTAAGCGACAACTTAACGAGGCATGACTTTGCAAAATAGGGGTATGACGAATATCCCCATACACCCGATAAGACAATTGACGCTTATCATTAAGTTCAAGTAAAAAGTCTTGGCCAATGAGTTGGGCGTTTTTTTGAAGTGATTTCTTAAAACTTCCATTGAGTGACAATGGTGAACGCAACAAAAGCGACACCAACTCTTGTTGCTTTTTAGTATTGGTTTTTTGCAGGATTGACTTGATGTAATTTCGAATAGTGGCCACTGTGCTATTGCGAATTTTAGCAATGTCTTCGGTTGAATAAGCACTGGCTAACTTGCCTGCGATAAAGGCTTCTGTAGGCGTTAAATGATACAAATTTTGCAATTGCTCAAATTGAATGGGCACATTAGGTTGTTGCGAAATAAACAATGCCGCGACAGCACTGCTGGGAATATGCCCGTTGTACAGCCCCTTTACTTGGGTAATAGGACTCAGCATGGCCAATAATGGGTCGCGATTACCTTCCTCGCTGGGCCCTTCAAGCAATATGGCTTGGGTGTCGCTGCCTTGATGGCGTGCAATATTTTTTACTTGTTTTTTCAACAATGTATTTTGTAATTCACAACTCAAATTCAATGCCTTGGGTAACTGTTTTAAGTGATTGATTTGGGCATACTTAAAAGCACTTTCGTTGGCAAAAATAATCTGAGCACCTTCATCTAACAGCAAAATAGAATAAGGCAATTGCTCGGCAAGGGTGCTGTACACCATTTGTTGTTGTTGGCTTTCAAAAAAGCGCTGGGATATTTCAGAAGATTGCTTAAGGTGAGCTATTAAGGTGCTAACAGGCGTTAACTTTTGATCTTGATCAATGCTGTTTTTAAGGCTTTCAAGCAACTCTAAATACAAATGGCCATTGGTGGCAGCACCGTAAATAAGCTCAATAATGTCTTGGTTGTCTTGGCCTAGTTTCATGATAACGGCACATCCATTTGTGAATCGATACCCAGCAGAAAGACGAAAATAGCGCTCTATTAACGAATAATCCATACGACAAGCTTTATGCCGGAAATTAACACAGCGCATTTTCCATTGCCACTGCATTGCCTTGCTTTACGGGGTACGCTCGTTCAGGCCTAAAGTGAGCTAATAACGTTATTTTTCCCTTTGAGGCCCTCTGCGAACGCTTAATCCAGCATAATCTCGTGACCAGGGCTCTTTTGGCCCGTACTTTTAACCTTTACCTGTCTGTAATTCATTGAAAAATAATGACGTAATCTCAATTAATTTGCTGCATTTGACGTATTTCTCACCCTCACTAACTGGCAGCCCTGCTATTTCCAGCTTTAATTAGGGTATACATTCTTGGATATGCAACTGCACTTTATGTCAACGCCAATACTCATTTGTGATGACTCCAGCTTTGCGCGCAAACAGATGGCCAGAGCATTGCCCAAAGATTGGGACGTGGAAATAACCTTTGCCGAAAATGGCCAAGAAGGGGTAGATGCGATTCGTGCTGGCAAAGGCGAGGTAGTGTTTTTAGACCTGACCATGCCCGTCATGGATGGCTATGGGGCCCTTGAGATCATTAAAAGGGAAGATCTACCTGCCATGGTGGTGGTGGTATCGGGAGATATTCAACCAGAAGCCTTGGCACGGGTAAAACAGCTTGGTGCCATGGACTTCATTAAAAAGCCCATTAATGAAGAAAAAATCACCCATGTGCTCACTGAATTTGGGATTTTAAGCCCATGAGTAAGCTTCCTCCGATTGATTTGATGCTCAGTGAAGAGCAACGTGATTGTTACCAAGAAATCACTAATGTAGCCATGGGGCAAGCCGCTGACCTACTGGCTAGATTGTTGGATGTTTACGTTATTCTGCCCATTCCCAATGTTAATTTATTAGAAGTCACTGAATTACAAATGGCCCTATCGGCCTTAGAAGACACCAATTCTGTCTCCTCCGTGTGCCAAGGCTTTATTGGGGCAGGCATCAGTGGCGAAGCCCTTATTATCTTTAATGACGCAAGCTTTGAAGACATTGCTAAATTAATGGAATACACCGGCGACCTAACAGACACCATAGAAATAGAATTGCTAACTGAAATGTCCAGCATTTTAACAGGCGCCTGCATTAACGGGTTTTCCACCCAACTGGATTTAGATTTTAGCCTAGGCCACCCTGTTGTCATGGGGCAACACTGCAATATTAGCGAATTAATGAAAGCCGAAAACAAGCACTGGAAAAAAGCTTTGGCCATTGAAATAAACTACACCATAAAAGATTACGATATTAACTGCGACTTATTGTTACTGTTCACAGAAGACTCTTTGCTGTCGCTCAATGAACGCATTAGTTGTTTATTATGAGGAATCATGACTAGCGAATCACTGGACATTACAGAATTTCATTGGCTACTGGACATGCTGCAAACCATAGATGTAGGGTTAGTGGTAATGGACCGGGAATTCAATATATTAGTGTGGAATTCCTTCATGGAAAACCACAGTGGCTTAAGCCCTGACAATGTTAAAAATAAATCGATTTTTGACGTATTTAAAGAAATTCCAGAGGAGTGGTTACGAAAAAAAGCCCGTTCTGTTTTCTTATTAAAAAATCGAACGTTCACCACTTGGGAACAACGCCCCTACGTCTTTAAATTTAAAAATTACCGCCCTATTACGGGCACAGCTCGTTACATGTATCAAAACACCACTATCATTCCGCTTGGCTCCACTGACAGCACTGTGAATCACATTTGTATGACCATTTATGATGTTACCGATGCAGCCGTTAATAAACTCGCCTTAAAAGAAGCCAATGTCTCACTGCAACAGTTAAGTCGCACTGACCAACTCACCCAACTTAATAATCGAGGGTTCTGGCAAGAGTCCATGGAAACAGAATTTCAACGCTGCAGCCGCTATGACAGCATCAGCTCTTTAGTGTTATTGGATATTGATAAATTTAAAGACGTCAATGATCAATATGGTCACCAGTGTGGCGATGATGTATTGGAAGAGTTGTCTAAAATAATTCAGGGGTCCTTGCGCACCACAGACATTGCAGGCCGGTATGGTGGTGAAGAATTTGGCATTATCCTCACAGACACCATTGGAGCAGAAGCCTTAGTCTTCAGTGAGCGCTTGCGCCAAAAAGTACAAGCTTGCACGATAAAGTCAGATGGTAAAGACATTAATTTTACCATCAGCGTGGGCATAGCTGAATTTAACCCTTTAATTGAAAACCACTCCCAATGGTTAAAGCAAAGTGACGTGGCTTTATACAAGTGTAAGGATAACGGGCGAAATCAATGTTTAATTTATCAAGCTGACATGGACAGTTAATTCGTTATATTTTATTCTATCACCATCAAATTAACCCCATAAAAAAAGCCGCTGAAGACAGCGGCTTTTTGCATTTAAATAACAATGAATTGTTAAGGTGTGACTGGCGCCTCTGGAGTACTTGGTGCAGTATCATTTTGTGCAACTGGCTCTTCTTCCACTTCCACATATTGCCAAGTAATACTGCCACCATTATTAATGCCTGACATGAACACTTGACTGCCTACTGATGCTTTTTGTAGGAATTCATCGGCACTTAATGGCGTTTCGTCAACTGTTTCTTCATTAGTCGTGCCTTCATCATCCTGCGACTCCTCGCTCATGTCCGTGCCTTCTTCCCCTTCCATTTCATCATATTCATCCCAGTCATCACCAAAGTCTAGGAAGCTATACAACTCGATGCCCTGTGCCGTTAGGTCAACGGTTTCACCAAATACAGTGATGGTCTTTTGCGTGGTCTCGATGCTTTCAATGGGCGCAGCCATAAAGACTTCATTTGCTTCATCGGCTTCCATTTTTCCAAGGAAGATGGCAACTAATGGTTGGCCTTCACCTGAATGGTAAGCGGCTACTTCAACATAATCACCAATACTTAAATCACTTAATGTGAGAGTACTGATGTTTTCTTGCCAATCTTCGTCATCGTATTCGTCATCAAACTCTTCATTACTAAGATTCGCCTCATTTAAGTCTTCGTCGTTGAAGTCTTCTTCGTTATAATCCTCTTCATTGAAGTTGCTTAAATCAAAATCATCTTCATTGTAGTCATCGCTTTCATCCCAATCTTCATATTCTTCTAACATGTCTTCATTGGCGATCAAAGTGCTGTCATTAACACTGAAGGTTTTACCTAATATGGTCACCGTATTATTTTCAACATCAATGGCTTCAATTACCGAGGCCACTTCTAGAAGGTTTTCAGGTTCTACAAAAATGTACTCTGCAGTGATGGTACCATCTTCATTAATGGTGCCTTCCACTTCTACTAATGCATCTACTACTAATAAAGACGCTTCGCCAAAATCAAATTGCGTTTCATCATTTACCAACACCGTAACACCAGACACCTGGAACTGACCATTGTTAATGGCTGTGGTGACAAGGCCTTCAATTTCTAATAACTCACCATGTTCACCCATGATGGTTTCTTCGCTTTCAACTTCAGCGGCCAACAATACTATTGAACCATCTTCTGATTCTGTCATGGTACCGTACACATCAATCAGTTTATCATTGGCTATCCATTGCTGGACTTCGTTTAAATCTCTAACCTGACTGTAATCTACCGTTAATTCATTAATCTTAAAGGTCATGGCCGCGGCATCTAATGCACTTACCACACCCAAGGTATCAAACTCGGTAATACTTTGATCAGACAAACCAATATAGCTTGCTTGCCATTGGCCTAATGAATTACTTAAGCCACTGATTTCTAATACTTGTCCTTGAGTGATGGTTTCTAGGGTAATGCCATCAAATAAAGTTTCATTGTTCACTAAGATGGTTTGACCCATTACAATTAAGCTATGGCCGGTCAGGTTTACGCTGTCGACAGGTCCCTGCAGGCTATCATCGTAGGTTAACATGGAGGCTGTGGCCGAGCCGTCGCTATTGTAGTCTGCTGTAATGGTCACCACTTGGCCCAGTTTAATTTGGTCTTGACTGCCAGTTTGACCATCAAGGTTAATGGAGGCCTGACTCACATTAAAACGGATACCGTTTACAGTAATGCTAGAGGCATCTTTGCGTGTCACTGCGCCTGTACTGGTGCCCTCACCGCTGTATTTTGCATTGCTCGCTTTATTCGCGTCATCTTGCGATACATCCACATTACAACCTGTGATCGCCCCCATCATGGCCGTAACCAGCAAACTTTTTTTCATGTAAGACTTCATAATATGGCTTCCCGTTGATTCGATAGTAAACTCACTGTCTTTCTATTAATGGAGTGAGTGCCTTGTTGAATTGAGTGATATTTAACAAGGCTTCTCAAACCCTGAAACCATCTTAGCCAGTTCAATTGTTAGCTGTGTTCCTGTTGTGTTATGGGAGTGCTATGAGAATGTTAGTCATTTGTTGGCAGAAAAATAACTAAGCGATATGGCACAATTTAAACGTGAACTCGGTCTCTCAATAATGGCTCAAAAAGTCATATTAAAGGGCTCTCGCTTACACTGCATTTTGGGATGTGCCCGAGTCTAAAGGGCTAAGGAGCATTTGTTAGCGTTTTGTAAGGGAAATATAGTGCTTCCCTACATTTCATTGCCCCCCTACAATAAAGCCTTAACAAATTTAAACATTGTGCTTTGAATGAAAAGCCATCCAAGCCTTTAATTATTAAAGGGCAACCTTGATACAGCAAATAAAATTTGGCCAATAAATAAATATGTTTGTACGAATTTACAGCGGCATATTGTTTTCAACTTTAATATCCATTTCCTGCTGCTATTTAGCTTATCAGTATATTAATCATGTGCGTGTAAGCGAATACACCCTGTCTATTTTTAGTGGTACTCAGCAGTTAATTACGCAAGGCGTGAATCGCCACCAAGGCAACAAGCGTAAACAATGGATTGACTTAGTGGAGAAGCTGATTGGCCTGCCTATTACTGTTAGCAAGGCAAACACCTCTCCCCTCTCCCACAGCCAAATTGAAACTCTTTTACAAGATAAAATTTACATCGAGCCGCTCAAAGATGGCATTCATAGCCGTATCTGGACTCAGGCTAACGATGGCGAATTAATCAGCGTAAAGCTTAAGAACATAGCCGAACAACAACTTCGTATTACCGCTTTTTTAATTTTAAATGAATTGGGTCGCTACCCTAGATCCAAACAATTTGAACAACTGGTTCGCTTGCGCCAGTACTTCCATTACGACATTAATATTTACAGTAAAAACCAGCTGAGTCTTGATAACCAACAGCTGCTGCGACTTGACCGCGGCGATGTGGTGGTCTCGTTTGATAAAGACAAAAGTAACCAAGATGTTTTGCATGTCTACAGCCGTTATAAAAGTACACGCCAATATTTAGCCATAGGCCCCATTGCCACTTATAACGCCAATCCCACTTGGCTCATGGCCGCTTTATTGGTGTTTGCCTTGTGCGTCACTGGGTTCTTTATTTATTTACTGGTTAAATCTCTTGAAAGGCGCATGAAGCGTATCGGTGAAGTAGTGGTGAACTTTGGGCCAACGACCCTAGGCACACGCATTGACGATACTGGCCAAGATGCCATTAGCGATATGGCCAAGGGCATTAACGTGATGGCGAGTCGAATTGAAAACCTATTGCAAGACCAAAAAGACATAACTCAAGCCATTTCCCATGAATTAAGAACCCCCATTTCACGCATGAAATTTCGTGTGGAAATGTTAAAAGACAAAGCCCAAGAACAAGACCTAGTTAGGCTTGAAAAACTTAATCACGACATACAAGAACTAGATTTACTGGTAGAAGAATTGTTAGTTTTTCAAATGCTCGATTCTAACAATACACCACAGCCTACTGACGTAGACATGGTGGCGCTTATTCATACTATGCTCGCTGAAATATATGAGCCCTACCAAGCCATTAAGCTAGAAATAAACTTTCCACAACACGCTGTTTGCGTGAAAGGCGATGCCAATCAATTACGACGCATGCTGCAAAACTTAATGATCAACGCCTTTAAACATGCCCAATCAACAGTACGAATATCGCTTACTGAACACCCAGTAACGCTACAAATCAGTGATGATGGTGATGGCATACCAGAAGATCAGCGCCAACGTATATTTACCCCTTTTGTGCGCCTTGATTCTAGCCGTAATCGTCAAACAGGTGGGTTCGGATTGGGCCTTGCCATTATTTCGCGTATAGCCCGCTTACACCAAGCCAATATAGCCGTTACGGACTCGCCACTAGGGGGAGCCAATTTTAAAGTCACCTTTCAATCCTCTCAACACTCGGACTCTAAAAGGCGATCACCATGATTCGTCTTATGCTTCTCTTTAGTGTTTATTCTTGGTTGTTGGGTGCCCATGCACACGTGCGAGCTGCGGAACAACACCAAGCTGATAGCCAAGCCATACGTGAAATTCAGAAGCTTGACCAATCACAATTGGATTTTGATTTTTTTGAAGACAACGCCCTAAACAACACAAACAGCCAGCAAACCAGCGAAGCGGACTTATTGGAAGCATTAGAGTTGATAGAACAATCCCCTGATGATGAAGAGACCCTAGAAAATAATATACTAGAGCCATTGGAAACCGCCGGTGGCTCATTAAGTGATGATAGTGAACTCTCCACTGAAATGGATGAAGAAATTGAATCCGGCTTAGATCAAGACATCAGTGACGAATTACAGGATGCTTTAGAGGGTTTTTTTGATGAATAATAATAAACAACACATGCTAAACAGCCAGTTCAGATCAAGGGAACAATTATTATGATAAACCAGGCTACTTTTATTGCTACGGCCTTTTTATTGGTCAACCTTTTTATGCAAGGTGGCATAGCTTGGGCACAAGACACACCAGCACTGACTTCCAACGGACAGCATCCAACGGTGCTCCGTGCCATCCGATTAAAGAAAGCAGGTGAAATAAATCAGGCCATTAAACAATTACGAAACCACCTTCAGGCACACCCAAAAGACTTACACGCCCAGGTTGAACTGGCCGCCAGTTATTTCTTAGCCAAGGATTACACAAAAGGCAGTAAACTCTTTAAGAAAATCCTCAAATCCCAAGATGCCACAGACACCGTTAGAAGTAATGTCATTCGCTTTATACAGCAGCACAAGAAAAACATAAGCGATCAAAAGCAATTAAATAATCAGCTATCATTCATTAAAAAGAGCCAACAAAACACCTCATTTAAAATTAGTGACACGCAAAAACTGTTAATAAAAAATAAGGACTTTACAAACGCACAACTGTATTTGGTGAGCCTATATTTAAAGCAATATCGCGCCAGTGAAGCCCAACACCTATTGACCAGCATCACCCGCAAACGCCTTACCCCAGAACAAGAAATAGCGCTAAAAAGGCTCTTACACCATTATCAAAAACATTATGAAGCGAGATCCAGTATCACTATTACGGGTTCATGGCTACTGGGGCATGACGACAATATCGCCGCCAGTGGCAGCGACGGCTTAGATGGTTTATTGGATCTCGCTATTGAAGACTATTACGAAGAAGAACCTGAAGAGGAATTCGAAGAGGATAACGAAGAAGAGTTCGAGGAAGAATTCGAAGAGGAATTCGAAGAGGATAACGAAGAAGAGTTTGAGGAAGATCCTGACCAAGTGCACGAGTGCGATATTGATGATAGTTGCTCGGAAGATGATGAAAAAACCAAGCAATCTGGATATTTTAGACGTCTGAATGCCAGTGTAAAAATCACTCATATAACGCCAAAGATCGATGATGGCGTCCTCACTCATACCCTAGAAACCGCGCTTTTTGCCCGAGCATCGGACCGTCAATATCAAGACGATGAAGCTCGTCATCGAAATTATCAAGTTCTAGAGTTAGGCGCGAGCCTTGGTAGGCGCAGTAATTCAAACAGCCGACTATCCGTGCCGATATCCATGAAGCGAATCCAACTAGATGGGGAGGACCTAGCCCACTTTTATGAAGGTAAAGTCTCTTACGGATTTAACACGGGCGGGACTCGCTTAACCTTTTGGGAGAAACTCAGCTATCGAGATTATCAACGCTTTAGTGACTCTAAAGAAAACGCTTTGTTATTAGAAACTAATCTATCTGCTAAACATCCCATCTCTAGCGCTTTGACTTTAAAGAGCCAATTGTCTTTTTCATTACTCAACACTGACAATGCTCAACATCTCTCTTATGATCGATTTAAGGGGTCGTTGGGAATCGGTTATAAAGTCAGCAGAAGCCTTTCATTTGGAATAGGTACTGAGTATCAAAAAACAGACTACAAGGGTTTGAGGGACTACCCTGAACTTGAAGAAGAACAAGAAGAAACCTGCTTCGGGCTTGAATTATGTTTTGACTTCAATCGTCAGGATAACTATCAAAACTTATATCTTGCCAGTCAGTTTACATTTAATGCCAACTGGAGCATTAAAGGTCGTGTATCAAAAGCCAAACGCGACTCTAATCAAGGCAGGTATGACTACACAAGAACCACCTTGAGTGCTGGCATATACGTGAAGTTTTAAGGAGCCCAAATGGAAAATAAAACCCAAATATTATTGGTGGAAGATGATGCTGGACTGGCCGAAATCACTCAAGAATATCTTGAGTCAAAAGACTTAACCGTCACGATTGTAAGTGATGGCTTAGAAGCGGTTGACGCGATTGTAAAAGGGCAACCTGATTTAGTCATTTTGGATTTAATGTTACCAGGCTTAGATGGCATATCGATTTGTAAAAAGGTGCGCCACGATTATTCAGGGCCCATTTTAATGTTAACCGCTTCAGCCGACCCATTTGACCAAGTGGTGGGGTTAGAAATTGGGGCCGATGATTTTGTGCAAAAACCGGTGGAGCCCAGAATTCTATTGGCCAGAATTCGCGCCCGTTTACGAAACATTGAGTTAAGTTCTCACGTAATCGAACAGCCCACAAAAGACAATCACCTCATCAGCCAAGATCTAGTGTATAACGAACTCACCGTAAAACCGGCAGCACGACAAGTGTTAGTGGGGCAGCATCAAGTTGAATTAAGCGGCCCTGAATACGATGTATTATTATGCTTGGTAGAAAATACCGGTACAATTCAAGATCGAGATGCCCTATTTCGGGCTATTCGCGGCATAGACTACGACGGAAAAAGCCGCATGATTGATATTATCATTTCGCAAATTCGTCACAAGTTAAATCAGTTTAATTACGCTAACCAGCATATTAAAACAGTGCGTAACCGTGGTTATTTATTTGTGCCCGACTTGTAGAGAAGTCAAAAAATATAATGTCATTTGTAAAGGCAAGTGATCTATAAAAGAAGGGCTCTGAAATAGAGCCCTTCTTTACGGGCAATCATTAACCGTTAAACATCCCCTACCCCAGCGTATTTCACACCCGATAACCGTGCCATCTCGGCATGCCAGGTAGCTAAGTCATCTAAATTGAATTCATTTAAATGATCATGACCACAAGCACGAGACATAACCTGCATAAGTTCTGTGGAAGCTTGAAAAAAGTTTTTCAATTGCTGGGCCGATTTTTCAATGTTCAAGCGCTGCCTTAATTCCGGCTTCTGGGTGGCAATGCCTGCAGGGCAATTATTACTATTGCACATACGCGCAGCTACGCAGCCTATGGCCTGCATGGCACTATTAGAAATAGCCACACCGTCGGCGCCTAATGCCATGGCTTTAACAAAATCAGTTGGCACTCGCAGGCCTCCGGTAATAATTAAAGTGACCCGTCCACTGGCTCCAACCTTGTCTAAGTATTTTCTGGCCCGCGCAAGCGCTGCGATGGTGGGCACACTAATGTGGTCACGAAACATTTCAGGGGCCGCACCGGTACCGCCACCGCGTCCATCTAGGATGATATAGTCGGCACTGGCATCCAAAGCAAACTGAATGTCTTCTTCAATATGATTGGCGCTTAATTTAAAACCTATAGGTATACCACCGGTAATGTCACGTACTCGGTTAGCAAATACTTTGTAATCATCGCTGGTATTTAAGTCTTTAAAAGTAGGTGGAGATATAGCTGCTTGACCCACAGGGATTTGTCGTACATCGGCTATTTTTCCAATGTTTTTATTACCGGGTAAATGACCACCCGTGCCTGTTTTAGCCCCTTGGCCGCCTTTAAAATGAAAAGCTTGTACATTTTTTAACGACTCTTCATTGTAACCAAATTGTGCACTGGCCAATTCGTAAAAGTAGCGAGAGTTTTCAAACTGCTCTTCTTGCAACATGCCCCCTTCTCCTGAACAAATACCCGTACCCGCCAACTGCGCTCCACGAGCCAATGCTACTTTGGCTTCTTGAGACAAGGCGCCAAAGCTCATGTCTGATACAAACAAAGGGATATCTAATTTAAGAGGTCGCTTAGCTTTTGGGCCAATGACGAGCTGGCTGCCCACGCTTACCTCTTCCATTAAAGGCTTAGTGGCCATTTGTGCAGCCATAATTTGTATGTCGTCCCAGTGAGGTAATAAATGCCTTGGCACACCCATTGATGTCATGGGACCATGGTGACCCATTTTACTTAGGCCCTCGCGAGCCAACTGATGAATAAACGCCACGGTCGGTTCTTCAATGGTAGCCGTGGCCTGTGGCGTTTTAGAAGCATCATTTATTGCTTTTTTCGGCGCCTTTCCTATATCTTCACTGCGAATGCTTTTATGGCTACCATCGCAATAAGGAAAATTAGCCGATTGTTTACACATGCAAAGGTAAGCGTCTTCGTTAGTATCGCTAGTGAAAGCTTTAGGGGCAAACCCCGTCCCCTTATGGGAACCATCACAATAAGGTTGGTTATCAGAACGACCACAGGTGCAAAAATGGACTTCTTCGCCTTTTACCAAACTTATTTTTTTGGGTTTATTGTCAAAAATAATGGGCTGATCCATATGATTACTCTCTCTACTTTTAATTTTTAATATTTTTTAAAGGCACAAAAAAAACACCAAACTTTTTGTTTAGTGCTTTTTTGTATTGAGATCAGTGTTGAGTGAGATCTTTATACGCCGATGGGATATTCAGCCCTGGGTGTACCCAGTCAAATAAGGCATAACCGCGATAGTCATTCATGGTGACGCTTTTAACGGTTTCTTCTAAGCTATAGCCTTTACTCACAGCGTTAGACACATTACTTTTAACGTCTGTTAAATAGTCGATATTCCATTTAAGATCACTTTTGTCCACTGGGTAGCTGTGGCCAGGAATCACCAGCGCGTCATTGGGCAAAAAGTCATAAACACTTTGCAAAGTATTTAGGGTCGCCACTAGGTGACCGTCTAACAACCAAGGTAAACCAGGCTTTTCAGAGACAATGGCATTGCCCATCCAGATTACCTTTTCTTCTTCAAGCCAGACAAAAACATCGCCTCCAGTTTGGGCAAAACCAAAGTCTTTAATTAAAACGTTGCGCCCACCTAGGTCTACATTAATTTGGCCATTTTCTGCAATAAGAATATCGCCAGTGCTGGCTTTTACATCTTCAATTCCGCGGTTCTCACCAAAGGTTTGAATCATGAATTGAGTATCGTTTTCAAAGTGGCTATCGACGTATTTTTTAGCATTACTGTGTTGAATAACGGTCACAGACTCAGGCAGAAAATAATTACCATAAGAGTGATCCCCATGGAAACTGGTGTTTACAGCAAACTTAACTGGCTTATCGGTAACGCTCTTCACCAAAGAAAATAGCTGCTTATTAAGGCGCTCATTCATCATGGTATCAACAATCATCACCCCATCTTCACCCACGATAATGCCCGAGCTAGTCGCCATGGGTACACCCTTACCGGCCATATCATCGGCGCGACTGTCATAAACGGCATATACTCCCTTGCCTATTTTTTTAAGTTCAAGCTCCACTGTATTGGCATCCCACACAGGCTCGGCCGCGAAGCTGTGCCCTATGGCCATGGCACTTAACGCCGCACCGCCTGCTAATTTAAGTAGTGTGTTTTTTAGTGTTCTCATATTGACCTCTGTCATGGAAAGCCCGTGTATTGGGCTTCTGGGTTGTTTACTTGGCTAAGGTCCCTGCCTTAACACAATGAGCCCATGTTATAAGAAAACAAAACCATCATAATCTGCTATATTGTTATTTCATTGTTTCCAAAAGTTCACTAATGTCCTCTATTCACTATTTAAGAGCCTTTGCTGGCGTGGTAGAACACGGCAGCTTCACGGCCGCCGCTGTGGCCTTAAACATCTCTAAACCCGTGGTCAGTAAACAGGTTTCCCAACTTGAAAAAGAACTGGGGGTGCAATTATTGGTACGCACCACCCGCACCCTGCACCTCACCGAAGCCGGCGAAACCTTTGCCCAGTACGCCACTAAAATCATCAAGGACTTACAAGAAGCCGAACACGCCGTGATGCCCATGCAAAGCGAACCCCAAGGCACTTTAGTAATCTCGGCACCTCAAAGCTTGGCTTATTCATTTTTACCCAAAATATTGCCTATTTTTCAAAAGCGTTACCCACTGATTCATTTAAATGTTCGTATCACGGGACGATTTGTGGACCTAATAGAAGAAGGCATAGATGTGGCCCTGCGAGTGGGCAAGATGGAAGACTCTTCACTGATTGCCAGACTAATACAAACCTGCCAGATGCAAGTGTGTGCCTCGCCAGAGTATTGGCAAAACTACGGCAAGCCCACCCACCCCCAAGATTTGAGCCAACACAATTGTCTCATTTATCAACCCGCCAGCCATGCCCGTCTTTGGCCATTTATAAACCCACAAGGTGAAAAAATAAGCGTGAAAGTAAATGGCAACTTACAGTCAGATGACGGTGGTTTATTATTAAGCGCTGCAAAAAACGGCCAAGGGATTTTTTACGTGCCTTCGTTTTTAATAAGCGAAGATTTAAAAAGTGGTGTATTAGAACAAGTACTGGCTGAATTTTCGCAAAAAGACACAGGGCTGTATGCCCTATATCCAAAGACCAAACATGTGCCATCAAAACTGCGCGTATTTATAGATTTTCTATTAGAGGTTTTACAATAAAATTTGGCCCAAAGCCGCTCTGAAAAGCTTTAATAAATAACCCCACTGCCCCTTCCATAGCACGGCAAGTTCAGTGTCTGTTTGGGGTGTCTCGCGCACAACATCATGTTTAAAAAAATCACTGTTGTAAAGTTCAACGCAGGCTTAATGGTTCAATAGATCCAGAAGCTCGAAATTCAATAATATAGGTTTGATTTTCAAAGAAGTGTTTTGCCAAGCTTGAAATTAGAACACCATTAGCTCGCCCCCTCAACTGAGATTAAGGGGACTTCGGCTACTGTTACAACCCAGGGCTAATATTAAATTGTCACTTTCGTAAGCCTTGTGATCTCTACCGAGGCTAGCATGTCACCAATAATGTCAAAACAACCCTTGATATGATTTGATTCTAGATGCACATCTAAATCTTGTTCTGATTGCCAGTTCTCATGAAACATAAACACTAAACCATTCTCATTGTCTGTGTGCATATCATAATTAATGCAGCCTTTCTCTTGTCGTGTGGGGGCAATGATTTTGGTCAATTCAGATGACACAGTGTCTTTGTGCTCTTCTTTAGCGGTGATTTTGGCAATACACGTTAATGGTGTCATGATAATCCTTATTAATTGGCTATATAAAATTCACACAGACTAGTGTGGCCGACAATATTACGGTCACTGCACTAATAAAAGCAATCACTACAGAGGGAAAAAATAATCATTAAATGATTAGAATGAATATATTAAATACTCAGCAGGTTACTCAACACAGTACTCTCCCTTCAGGCTCCATATCCAAGACCCTGAAACATAAATGAACTGTACCTTTTTAAGCTTTGCTGGTAATTTCGCATCATCGGAAAATCAACACGGAGGCTCTATGGCACGTTATTCAAAAAAAGAAAAAGTTTCAGAGCAAACCAAAGAAGAAGCCATGGTTCTGGCTAAGGGCATTCAAAAGCCTGGGCAAACTAAAGAACAAACCAAATTAGTGGCACAAGGCATTCAAAAAGGCATTGAGCTGTACAAAAAACAACACAAAGAAAAATCAAGAGACCTTGATAAAAAGCTACGTAAGGCCAAAGATGTCTTAGCACAAGCGCCCAGCGAAAACGAAGAGCTGCAGGCCCCTAAAACCGGTGTAAACATACTGCCTTGGTCATTACTGGTGTTATCCTGGATAGGCTTCACGGGCTTTTTGTATCTATCTGACTTTGCTGGTTAAAAGTCTTCGTTATAAGCATCCTGACTCAATATAACCCGAAGTTAATTCAGCAGCGCTATTCAGATTAACTTCGGTCATATCTCCGCTAAAATGGCACTCCTTTTTAACAACCACTAACCTATATTTATCTCTTTTGTTAAGGCGTAAATAATGCCCTTCGTTAAAGGCTTAGTGGCAATGGCCTTTATATGGGCCATTCACATAACCCCAGTTTTAAGCCAGCAGGCCAGACCTACTGATGAGGTTCAAGTATGGAGCTATTACGAGTCTTTACCCTTTAAAATTAATGAAGCCGGTGAAGGGTTAAGTCAGGATTTTTTTGATTTATTAAATCAATACAATGTATTTGATTTTAAGCTAGAGGTGATTCCTCGCGTCCGATTGAATTATTACTTAAGCCAAGATTATAGTGGGGTGGTGCCCTTTGTTAATTGGCAGTGGATGGGCAAACACTCTAAAGAAAAATACTTATGGAGCGCTCCGCTATTACATGATCGTAATGAAATCATTTCCTCAATCGAAAGCCCTGTTCAATATTCAGGCCCTCAATCATTAGAAGGTAAAAGTTTCGCGGCCATACGAGGCCGAAAATATGCGGGCCTAGAGGCACTCATGGCACAAAATAAAATTCACAGAAAATTTGTCTACAACGAAGGCTCGGTTCTCATGTTAATTCACTCAGGCAGAGTAAAAACCAGCAGCATGGCCAGAACCTTACTAATGCCCCACATTAAAAAACATCAACTGCAAGGCAAAATATTTATTTCGAAGATGCCGCTGTTCTCGTTTACACGCCACATAATGACGTCAAAGTCTTTACCTGATGTGCATGAGTTTATAGAAGGTGTGGTAGAAGGGTTAGAGAAAAACATAAAGTGGCAGGCCATATTAAAAAAATATGGCCTTGAAAATAAACAAGCTGGGAATTGTTTGAAATGCTAAGCCGCTAAAAAACGAGGTAAAAGCCAGAAAACTTAATGATTAATAGTCTTCATCATCTGGTTCGCTCATGCGTTCTTGACGTTCTTGTTCTTCATACATGGCAGCTTTAATTTCTTCAATAACGGAATCCACATCGGCTTCCACATTGCTTTCTGTAAACTGACCTGTGAGCTGATAATCCACATCCATATTGCCTTCTTCATACAAGGCCCATATTTCTTTGGCATATTGGGTTTCCAGTAACTCTGGGGCAAACTGACCATAATAGTTGGTCATGTTATCCACGTCACGAGTTAGCATGGCACGGGCGTTATTATTACCAGCGGCATCTACCGCTTGTGGTAAATCGATAATAATGGGGCCGTATTCATCCACCAATACGTTAAATTCAGATAAATCACCATGCACAATGCCAACGCTTAACATGCGCATCACATTTTGCATCACTAGGGTGTGATCTTCTCGAGCTTGTTCGGCGGTCAGTGATACGTCGTTTAAGCGCGGTGCTACACCACCTGATTCAACGGTCATCAGTTCCATTAACAATACGCCATCAAAACAGCCATAGGGCTCAGGCACCCGCACACCTGCATCGGCCAGCTTATACAAGGCGTCTACTTCAGCGTTTTGCCAAACTTCTTCCTGTTGCTTACGACCAAACTTGCTGCCTTTTTCCATGGCTCGTGCGCGACGGCTATTACGAACCTTACGGCCTTCATTATAGGTAACAGCCTGCTTGAAACTGCGTTGCGCTGCGTCTTTGTAGACTTTGGCACAAATCACTTCGTCATCACGGCGTACAACATACACAGTGGCTTCTTTGCCACTCATTAATTGGCTCAAGACTTCATCAACTAAGCCGTCTTCAACCAAGGGTAAAATTCTTTTCGGTGTCTTCATGGCGCCGTTATACCTTAAATAGCCATGAGAGGGAATATCCCCTATTCATATTGGTTAATCCTCATACTGAATTTGCGGATTTTACCATATAACAGTGAGCGCCAATAGCCAATGGGGCCGTTAAGCACTGGCTAAATTGAAGGAAAATTCAGTGCCCTGCCCTAGGTTACTGGTTACTTTTAACTCAGAGCCATGCAGCTCAATGATTCGCTTGCTGATGGCCAAACCCAGCCCGCTGTTTCGACCCTTTCCTTGAACGCTATTACCGGCTTTAAAGTGGGCATTAAAGATCAACGGTAAGTCTTGAGGGGCAATGCCTAACCCTGTGTCTTTCACGCTTACTTGTTGCTGTCCTGCCGCAGTGGCGGGGCTCACTTTCAGTAAAATACGGTCACCTGCCTGACAATGGCGCAAAGCATTATCTAACAAATTAGTTAATACATTTTCTAATTTTTCTATATTAGCCATGACCATAATAGACGGGTCTTTAGGCTCAATGTCTAATGTCACTTGTTTGTTACTGGCCTCTAATGCCATTTTTTGCATAATGTCTTGGGCAAATTCGGCAATGGCTAAAGGCTCTTTGGTTAAGGTAATGGTTTCGCTGTCTAAGTGAGCCAGTTCGAATAACTGTTCAATTAAGCGGCTCATGTGTTGGGCGTTTTTCATGGCCACATCAATTAACTGCTCCCCTTCCAAAGCACTTAACTCTTTATGTTTTAGATGCCAGGTTTCTAAATACCCTTGCAACGACGCAAGCGGCGTTCGTAAATCGTGGGACACGTAAGATATCAACTCACGACGTAATTCATCGGTATTTTTAACTTTCTGGTATTGAATATTAAGGGTGTTGGCCATTTCATTAAACGTATTGCCTAAGCGCTCTATTTCATCGGCCGAATTGGGCTGCCACTTTGAGCTGGGTAATTGTCCGTGAGCAAAACCTTCTTGACGAAATTGCTGCATGTCTTGTGTTAAACGGCGCAAAGGTCTTGTTAGCAAAGCAAATAATATTAAAATCACCAATAACCCAAACGCCATGGCCATTGCTAAACTCCAAACCGCCAAAGACAAAATATGACTTTGCTGAAGTAAATCCACAATGCCATCATAAATCTCCCCGCCAATAATGATGTATAAATAGCCTTGCAATACATCTTCACCCTTTATTTGTTCATAAATAGGCGCGGCCGAAAATATTTTATGCTTATCAAGGCTTCTGGGGTCTTGCCCTTGGATGGGCAGCAGGGTTTGATCGTTAAGAAATTGTTGGACCGGGGCTAAATCAATGAATTCTCGTTTAATTCGCTTAGGGTCGGCTGAATAAGTTTTAATTTCACCTTGAGTGCCTAAGATATAAAACTCAAAGCTGGGCCCCAGTATCATCATGGAATGAAAGGCATTTTTTAAGGCGGCGTGGTCTATTTCGCCATTCTTTAACAACTTATTATCATGCACCACATGAGCCGCCAATTGATAGTGCAGTTTTTGCTCCACTTCATTTTGATAACTACGGGTAAGGTATTGGGCCAACACCAATAAAATCACCCCCATAAAAATAAAGCTAAATACTAAACCCAAGGATAATTTACTGTAAAATGAAAATACAAAACTGCGCATACATGCCCCTATAAAAAGCGCTCTTTAAAATAATGATGTGCTAATAAAAAATTACGTTTGGCTGCCAAATTTATAACCCACACCCCAAACAGTTAAAATGTACTGGGGTTTTGAAGGGTCTTTTTCTAGTTTATTTCTTAAGCGATTGATATGTGAGTTAACGGTGTGCTCATAGCCGCTGTGTTGATACCCCCATACATTGTCCAATAACTGGGTACGACTAAATACCATGCCGGGTTGGCGAGCCATGTAAATCAGCAAATCAAATTCGGTACTGGTAAGTTCTATTTCTTTGTCATCTAACAATACTTTGCGTTGCCCCACATTAATGAGCAAGCCCCCCACTTTCAGTTGGTCGGATTCTGGGGCGGGTTTATTAAGCATGTCCATGCGGCGTAACATGGCTTTTACACGAGCTTGCAGTTCGCGCACACTAAAGGGCTTGGTTAAATAATCATCTGCCCCCATTTCAAGACCCACAATGCGATCTGCCTCACTGTCGCGGGCAGTTAACATTAAAATCGGCGTGTAGATGTTTTCAGCCCGTAAGCTGCGGCAAATTTCTAAGCCATCCATTTCTGGCAACATTAAATCCAACACCATTAAATCGTACTGTCCGCTCTTGGCCATTTCAAAACCGCGGCGGCCGTGATCACAGGTGTCTACGTCTAGATTCATGTCTTTAAGGTTCATGGCGATCAATTGATTAATGTCTTGATCGTCTTCCACCACTAAAATTCGTTTGTTCATTTATTTGCCAATCAGTGCCGTTTATTTAGATATTTAGGTGTCATTTGATGCATGTAATCGTGACAGGTTAGGATCATTTAAAAAACACCTTTAGACCCTTCATCACTAAATGTCAGGCATCCCCTAAACCAACATAACCCATACCGGCTCTTAAACAGCCAATATGGGTTATAAATGCTCAAACAGTTCGGTTCGCCACCCTATCTATTTGAGCGCCTTCACCGATAGCACTCGGTGTTATTCACGAAACAAGCAGTGTTATTGTGTGCGCGTAATCGTGAACATGGCTACCGGTGAGTCAAAACCATGGGTACTGTTAAGTACAGATTCACTATACCCTTGGTCTACACCCACCACACCTGGGTGTCTTGCTACATAGTCCACATCGTCCCGTGCCATGTTAAAGCCTTCGCCGCCATCGGCAGGTCCTGGAATGGTGTCATCCAGTTCACTGTTGCCTTCGGTGCCCGCATCATAAACCGGTAGGTAATGGGTCTGGCTTGTGCCTATTGTTAAACCCGATAAGTCCAGATTAGTTCTGCCTGTGAACGCATCATTGGTGTTCACCAGCATGCTCACCAGTGTCAGGTTAATATCACTGTATTCACCTGATTCAATGGTAATATTTTCACTAGAGCCCGGCCCAATGGCACCACCGCCTGATACTGAGCTATAAACTCCCGCTTCACTTAATGCCAATACTGATGCGTTATCGCCCCCTTCTGCTAGTTCCTCAAGAGCAACCGATGCAGCTGCACCCACCTGCCAAGCCGTGAAACTGCTGGCATGAAGTTTCGCCGCAAACGGTGACATGGGTTGATTGCTAGAAAGGTTGGTAACGGTGATATCGTAGCTCATCTTGCTGACATCATCGTCATCACTGCTGCTGCCACAAGCACTTAACAAGCTGGCGGCCATGATAGTGGCGGTAACAACAGAAGCTTTTTTATTCAAATATTTCATATTTAAAACTCCTATTTAACCGTCACAACCACTTTGGCTACTGGGTTTAACCAACGATGAATGCGGCTATCTACATCACTAATGCCACCCGTTAAGCTAGTATCACCTGTGTTACCACGGTGAATATGAACTGAAGTATTGCTTTCCATGTCGGTCACACCCGTGGCGCCTGTGCCAGCATCCATTCCTGGAGCTCCGGGAATACCATCAGTCGCACCACCATTAAGGGTATCAATGATCTCATCATTTACTTCTGTGCCTGCATCATAGCCATTCAGATACAAAGTATAGGTACCGGCTTCTTGAGGCACTTCCCAGCCATCTAGGCCAATAAAACCATCGTTAGTAGGCAACATCATGGCCACAACTGAAAGGTGGGTGTTTTCTGCGGTTTCAATACTGGTCACAGGAGTACTGGCTGATGGAGCCAAAAAGCCAGAGGCTAGATTATCAGTATTCACTGCGCTAGCTGCACTGGCTTCCATTAAAGGGGCTGTATTGCCGCCCTCGGCCATGGCTTGTAGTTCAGTACTGGCGGCTTGCCCTGCTTCAAACAAGTGAGTACTGCTATCGTGTGCACTGACCAAAATCGGCGTAAAGTGAATACCGTGTGTTAGGTTAGTGACTTGCACATCAATCGATTGGGAAAATGCCATGGCACTGGCAAGGCTTAACGGCAGAATAGACAGCAAAGAGTGGGTTTTCATGTTCAGTCCTTTATTAGATTCGTTGTTGGAACCCTTACAAGACTAAGTTCTATATTTAACAGCCATTTCACAAAGTTATAACAAAACTATCACGACATATCATAATTTTATAAATTGCTTCACACCCCTCGTAAAACAAGGCTATACAAGTAAAGTGTTTGTCATTTGTAACAAAAGTATCACAAGAAATCATAATTTAATAAAACCGCATCGTAAGCTCTTACAAATCTGGTTTTAGAGGGTCACACTGTAGGCATATTTTGAAAAACACCAGATTGAAAAAGGAAGTAACCATGAAACATTCGCTTAAACAAATCATTCCCAATAAGCTATTTAGCATTAAAGTTCTACTTAAGCCTGCCATTGTGGCTGCTGCCTTATCGCTTAGCGCCTGCCTGTCACAAGCGGACTCCTCTGCGCTCAATGGCACCACCAGCCAAGGCAATAATTTACAGGTGGCCACATTTGCAGGAGGGTGCTTTTGGTGTGTTGAAGCGGGCTTTGAAAAATTGGAAGGGGTCTCTGAAGTGGTGTCGGGCTATAGTGGCGGCAGCATTAAAAACCCCACCTATCGTCAGGTGTCATCTGGCAGCACTCGTCACATTGAAGCAGTACAAGTATTTTATGATGAAAATATCATCAGCTATGACGCACTTTTATATTCCTTTTGGCGCCAAATTAATCCAACCGATGACGGTGGCCAGTTTGTAGACCGTGGCTATCAATATAAGCCTGCCATTTTCTTTCATAACCTTAAACAAAAAATGGCCGCACAACGTTCAAGCAAAGCGCTGGCTGCTACTGGGCGATTTGACAGCGCTTTAAAAACCGACCTCATAAAGTTCACCGCATTTTATGACGCTGAAGATTATCACCAAGACTATTACAAGAAAAACCCTATTCGCTACAAGTTTTACCGTTACAACTCTGGCCGAGATAAATACTTAGAAAAAACCTGGGGAGATGATCTGCACAAGCCCTTCGCAACTAAGGTCAGCATGAAAAACGACACGGAAATGTCAATGAAAGTACAAGCCGCAAAAACTAAGCAATACAGTAAACCAAGTGACGCGCAAATTAAAAAAATGCTCACTGCCCTTCAGTATGATGTAACCCAGGAAGAAGGCACTGAAAGCCCTTTTACAAATAAATATTGGGACAATAAACAAGAAGGCATTTACGTGGATGTGGTGAGTCAAGAGCCATTATTTTCATCACTTGATAAGTACGATTCAAAAACCGGCTGGCCAAGTTTCACTCAACCATTGGTGAGTGAAAATGTAAAAGAAGAAACTGATTTTAAGTTAATTTACCCAAGAACCGAAATCCGCAGCCGTTATGGAGACTCTCACTTAGGCCATGTCTTTAGTGATGGTCCAAAGCCTACCGGATTACGTTATTGCATTAATTCAGCCGCCATGCGTTTTGTTGCCAAAGCCGATTTGGAGAAAGAAGGATATGGTGAATTTGTAAAACTGTTTAAATAGCACTCTAACTATTCGTTAAAATATTGATTAAGCATGTGACATACAAGCATGCCATAAAATAACAACAAACCTATATTGGGCTAACACCTTTAGTGTTGGCCCATTATTTTACCCACAGCAGTCATTAACCCTCATTTTACTTTGCAATTAACGTCATTCGCCAAAGCTCCTACCCAATTTAATGACAATTTTTCACCATTAGCATACTCGTTTATTGCCTTATACCGATCAGAATAGTTGATCAATACCATCGGCTTTTTACGCTTTTTATTCCTTGTGGCTATTTCTAATATGCCCTCATTCAAGTGAGGAAAATCTCGTTTTAGTGTATTTAACAATCTCACTTGTTCATACGATTTTAACACCATTAAGGAAAACAAGATGACCAAACCTACTTTACTCATCATTGGTGCTGCTGGTAACAATGGCCTCGCCACACTAGATGCACTGACTCAGAAGCATCAAGGCAAATACACCATACGCGCTGGGGTGCGAAGCGAAGAAAAAGCCAGCTCGTTACAAGCCAAATATCCTGGCATTGAAACCTGCATTTTAGACTTAGATAAACCAACTACTTTAGCCCCGGCCTTTTCTGGGGTAGATAAACTCTTTCTTATTATTGGCAATAATGAAAACCGCGAAGAGCAGGCCCAGCACGCGATTAACGCCGCAGTAGTTTCTGGCACCGTGAAACATGTGGTGTTTTATTCTGTATTTGGTTCTGAATATGAAAGTATTCTATTTGGAAAGCAGTTCCGTGCTGGGGAGAAATTATTGGAAAAGTCAGGCTTAGCCTGGACCCATCTGCGCACCATATTTTTTCAAGAGAATTTTCATGGCTGGGCTGATGGCATTAAACAAGGGGCATTGTATTTAGGCGTAGGGGAAGGAAAATTTGCCCCATTAAATATTGGTAACATCGGCGAAATAGCCGCCAATGTTATCTGTGGCGAAGGTCACGAAGGCCAAGCTTATGCCATTACCGGCCCTGAATTACTATCTGGCCCTGACATGGCTCAGATTTTCTCAGAGGTAACCGGCAAACAAGTGGACTACGTGTCACCCGATGAAACCACTGTATTAAATTCTTTGCTTGATTCTGGATGGCCACAATGGCAAGCCAAAGGCATGTTAGAATTATTTGCATTATTTGCCAGTAATCAAGCGGCCATAATTTCCCCTGATGGCGAAAAACTATTGGGGCGCCCTCTTACAACGCTTAAAGAGTTTGCTCAATCCAATAAAGCGGCATTTGTTTAACGAACATTACGCCACTTCACTTGCTGTGAAGTTAAGCTCTTTAGCTTCACAGCAAAACGCGGACTAAACTCACTAATGTAACTGGTGGGTTAAGCCCTTGCCCCCAAGAACTATACGGTTGTGAAAAATAAGTTTTTGAATCACAATGTTTAGCAATTTCAGTGGTCGCATTTGTCACGGGTCACAGCTCTTATCTTTTCTAAATCAATCTAGCTAAAAAAGATTATTCCTCTCAAGCAGTACGACCAATCATAGGCATGTTTGTTTCCCCGAATTTGTATCAGACTCCCAATCACCTATTCAATTTTTTAAATTAAAAATAATGGGGCGTTAATCTATTGACACTATTTTTTAGCTGACCTCTACGACTATAGCTACCATAAATTTTTTTCTTTTCTTTAAGTAGAGAAAATACTTACACAGGTCGCCATCATCGTGCATGTCTTGATAAATATACAAGCAGATCC